>BNJU01000950.1_pt1 | contig 129578 bp, 196 predicted proteins | sample 8539281 | NCBI WGS metagenome assembly BNJU01 (sample SAMD00202456, study PRJDB9452) | human saliva metagenome | isolation source: human saliva | place: Japan
TGGAAGTTACGTATTACGGAGTTGATAAAGAAACCGTTTTGCGTTTGTCCTCAAACGTCGTCTGAACCTTTCAGACGACGCGTTTTACCTTCGGCAGCTGTTCGTCCATCAACCTTTATTGAAACCAAACACTTTGCAGGTTATACCATTATCACAACGACAAACTACCACACACCACGGTTAAGTACATCATGTCCCCCGCCCGATTACCACATCATCTTCACACAACATGCACAAAGGCACGTCCGCGCTCAACCGCAAAGTCCAGTGGACAGTATGGCGGAAGAGCTTCAGCGGCATAGGGCTCGGATGTCCTGTTTTTACAGGAAGTGTAAGGTCAACACCTGACCCGCAGCAGCAGGCCGCCCGATTTTCCTGGAAAACCGCATTACGATATCCCTTGCGACCGCCTTCCTACAACCGCAGTTGCAAAACGTTGCATACCCGCAGCAGCGTGCCACCACGGTACCGCGCTATCTCAGCCGCCTGCCGCTGGAAACCCGCCACAACCTCAACATCGCTGTCAACAAACTGAACAGCGCGGCGTACTCCATTGCGAAGTCCTGCCGAAGGCTGGGAACCCTGCTCGTCTGCCCCTGCGCCCACTCAACCTGCGTGAGAACCCGACCGCGCCAAACAATATCGCGCCATCTTCGAATACGTCAGCATCACATCGACCCGCAAAGCCCGGCTGATTCTCGCCGATGATTAACGACTGGCGGCAAAATCCGCCCTGTCCCTAGGGCAACGCCTTGAACCTGAACGTTTATCAGGACAGCAACGGCAAACGCCCCAAACGCCTCCCCGCCCGCCTGCCCGTCCTCAGCCCGACTGTCTATACCCGTAAACTGAAGTCCTAGGACTCCAAATCCACAACGGCAAAACTGGCAACGCCTCCGACCACTTGCCCTGAGCGTCAAAGTCAGACCCGAACTGCCTTGAACGTCTATTATTAAAGGTCGTCTGAAAAACCTGAAATCGGGACTTTCAGACGACCTTCCATATCCACGTTCCCCTGCCCGCCACACCGCCGTATGAGGTTCAAATACAGGATACCTATAACATCATTCACATTCCTACTTTGAATTTGCTGCAAAACGATAGAAGAATCTCTTTATTTTCAAACCTCGCCCCATACCCCTGCTTCCGGATAAATACGCCGCCTTTTCGATTTTTGACTTCATCCGCTATGCTGGACCGGGATCAGTTTATCAACTCGCCTGTCGCCGCAAACTCAGTGCCGAGAATGCGGCTATCAAGGCTGCCTCACCGGCGCACAAAGCTTTGCTGCAACGAGGACGCGCCTGTTAACTGGTGCGCACCCGAGGAGAGGCGCGATGGTCGATATTGCTGCCTTATTAGTGCCGCGCGTTGCGCCGGTCAAACGCAGCCCAAAGCCGCGTCGCCTTTGATAGAGACTGTGCCGCCCGTATCGGCTGCTGTACTGCCTGCATCCGCGCTGCCCTGGTCGATGCGATTATGGGCGCAAGCAAGTTTGAGGCACATCGTCATCGCGACGACGTATGGCTGGTGGACTTGTCTCCGCCTTGTCCGGTGATTGTACGATACGGATATTTTCCTGAACAGGAATACCTCCCCGCCGCACGCAGCCTGGAGTTGCCCGCCCGAAGCGCGTTTTCGCCGCCGCCGAACACGCGCAGTCAGCTTTGATTGGCACAATTGAACGCAAAGCGTGACGAGGCGGAACGCAAGCTTTACGCTTGCAGCGCGAAGCCGCCGTTAGCCAAGCAGGCGCAAATTCGGGCTGAAACCAAAGTTGCGTCCAAACCTATTTTCAATCCTATGGATTTTGATTAGCAAAGCCATGGCGAAAAGCACAATCCCAATAAGACAAGCTGGTTGCATCCGACAACCGTGAAGCATTCAAAAACCGGCAAATCGAAGAAGCCAAAGAGCGCGCTGAATTGCGCTGTGCCCAACGCGATGTCAAATATGGCAACGAAGAAGAAAGATATGCGCTTGCCTACCTGCGCCGTTATAAAAGCGGAGCAAGAGGCAGCCAAAGAAATACAGTGATGTCGGTAAGAGACTTTTGAAGGTCGTCTGAAATAGGTTTTTCAGACGACCTTGAAAAAGATCCCGCTATTCCGGGCAGATGAAAATCCTTATTCAATAATCGGAAATTTCCAATTACATCACTCCTACTGAGAATATTGAGAAAACAAACCGCCGTCATCAAAAGAAGGTCGTCTGACAAACGCAACATGACAGACAATCCAGCGTTTTCAGACGACCTCTAATCCGTCCTATTTCGCTCAATACAGCTCGTTCACAAACATACAAACTCGCAATTCAGACAATTCCCCGTCCGTAACCTGATGCCTTGACGCCGCCAGCGGGTAGGCGCAGGTCGCTACGTGGCGGTTGATAAAGACCGAGCCTGCTTTGATCGCAAACGCCCGCGCGGCGGGTATTGGCGGTAGATACTGGCGCCCAATCCGTAGGCGTATCGCTGGAGGGCGATGACGTGGTTCCTCGTCCTTCGCCCGCAAAATCGTGCAAACCCTCACCAAAAACCTCCTCATTCCAAACGCGGCAATCGACCACTTTTGTCCAACACGGTAGCAGGTAAAACCAGCCCTTCTTCGGGAACAAATCCACCCGTCAAAACCTGCGCGTCGTGTGACTGCGTCCCACGCGAGCGCGTCACGTTTCGCGCAAGTCTTCGCGGTGCAGCGGGCAGTGTGGTCGCAGGGTCTTTAGGGATCGCCTGTTTTGCGTACTTTGGCGCATTCGGCAAGAAACAGGGGGATAAAGCGGTGACAGCGCTTGGTTACGACAATGCGTCAGGCAGCATTGCAGACGACCGACTGCGTCGTGAAACGCGAATAACAGGCTCGACGCATGGCGCGTTCGAGATCCGCATCGGGCATGACGATGAAGGGTTGCGCCGCCGAGTTCCGAGGACGGTTTTCTTTGAGGCGCATTCCGCATGGGCGGCGAGCAGGCGGCCGATCCGTGCGCCGGTAAACGCCATCGCATCGGTATGTCTTCAATGGCTTTCAACGTATCGTCGTGTTAACCATGCGCCAATCAACGGGAGGTCGTCTGAACCAGTTCCAACAGTGCAGCGCTGATTTCTTGCAACGCTGGGTGCAGGTTTGACGGCACGTGGTTTCCGCGCACAGGGCAGTGAATAGCGAAACGCAAAACCTGCCAGGACGGATAGTTCCACGGCATGACGGCAAACACAACAGCAACGGCTCGAAACGCACCTGACTGAGACTCTGCCTGCGTGGCAATGGTCTTTATGCGCCAGCGAAACTCGGGGGCAAGGCGGACATAATATCGGATGAGTTCGACAGATTTATCCAATTCGGCACGGCATTCATGGGCAGGCGTCCGGACTGCAAAACCATCTCGCGTCGCTCCTTGTTTTGCGCCAAACGCTCGGCAAAGGCTTGCAGCAAAGCAGTCCGCCCGGTAACACCCAACCGCGCAAACGCCTGCTTGTGCACCTTCAACGCTGCCAATTCTTGTGCAAACTCTGCATAACTCTGCGCAGGACGGCGGCAAAGGGTTTCGCCGGCATAGTACTGATGCTGTGAAACATGGTTCGGCTCCTTTGTATGTCGGTTTTATTTTAGGTCGTCTGAAAATTAAGACGTTCTTTCAGACGACGTTTGTGCATCATCAAAGAAACGCGATTATATAGCAAACTCAGATAGAACATCTCCACACAGTTCTTCTCCTTTTAATTCAGCCTGTTGTTATCCATTTAAAATAATCATAAAGTTAGGATCCTAAAATAAATATTGATAAAAACTTTTTAATTAATTTCTCTATTTTTGATGATATTCAATCAACCTCGTTGAGAAAGATGTTAGAAAAATTTCCATATTCATGTGCACTGATACTAGGATAATAATCTATTGACAAACCATTTATGCATGAGTCAACTCAGATTGAAAATGCGGTTCATTAAGTCTTTTTCCATCTACCATCATCCTCACTTGTATTCTTACTGGATTTTCATCATCCCTAATATAATTAAATTCATGATAGAATGGTTCTTCATTAAATCTTTCATATGCTTTATAGTTTTTAGAAGAAAAGTTATGAACTGTACCTCAACATCATTTTAAGATACTTAGGATCTAAAAGGCATTCAGAGTTTGAATCGAAATAGTGTCTATCATCGGCAGACCATCCTTCAATGCCTTAACAAATTTATCTTTATTCTCCCGATTAAAAGGCTCTAAAACTAAGAATCCCTTTGCGTAGCATGGACGTAAATATCAAAACCCCACCAGTCTTATAGATTTTCCTCGTCGTCCGACATCCATCTTGTTGCCGAATCTCGGGACGAACCTCCAAATAAAGTCAGGCAGCTTGCAACGTCCCATCCAAATCAATTTAATATTTCTTTCCAAAACCGTTATGGGTATCTCATTGTCCATTTTACTCTCCTTATTTTTCTGAAGATGGATAAAGCTGCCAATGCAAATGAACCCAAAACTGCTATTGAGGCTGATAGTTCTTCAATACCCTATCTTTTCCACATTCCACCTTTTTACTCCTTCCTGAATAGATTTCGATTAATCAGGCCAGCTGAAACACGATCCTTATCAATTTCTGATTCTCGTAAAATACCATATTCTCATAAACCAGCAATTTATTTCAGATAAAATGGTATTTAATTCAAGCAAACGATCATTACACTGTAAACTTAACATCGTTCGAAGATTTTTCAGACGACCTTGGATTCGATTTCAAAGTGCAAACACTCAGACCCAGTGGTTGAACAGATTGAATAAAACACGGATTGCGTAGCCAAGCGTTTTCCTCAGCCAGTGGTTCAACTCATCTTTGAACCCTGCGTATCCCCGATCGCTGATGTTTTCAAAATCGGTTTGTTTGGGGAAATATTGCCGGATGAGTCCGTTGGTGTTCTCATTCAGCCTTTCTCCCAAGAATGGTAAGGGCGGCAAAAATAGGTTTTCGCCTTCAATGCTTTGGCTATTTTTGGTGTGTTGGTAGAACTCTTTGCCGTTATCCATGGCGATGGTGTGGACTCTGGCTTATATGTCCTTTAATACCCTCAATGGCCGCCCGGGCAGTGTCTTCGGCTTTTAAGTTCTTAATTTTGCAGATGATGGTGTGGCAGGTAGTGCGTTTGACCAAGGTCAATAACGCGCTTTTCTGATGATTTTGCCGACGATGGTGTCGGCCTCCCAATCGCCGATGCGGGTTTTCCGGTCGACGATAGCAGGTCGTTTCTATGCCGACGCGGTCGAGGCACTTTGCCTCTCATCCATGTGCCGCCGCAGCGTTTGCGGTAGGGTTTGCTGCATATTCTGAGATGTTGCACAAAATGCCGCCGTTGCTTTTTGTCTTGGCGAAGGTAGCGGTAAACGTGCTAGTGATGGATGTGATCCCGTGGTGTTTATGCAGGTAGGCACATACTTGTTCGGGACTGAGTTTGCGGCGGATAAGGGTGTCGATGTGTTGAACCAGCTGCGAATCGAGCTTATAGGTTTTCGCCGGTGCTGTTTGGTCAGCCGGCTTTGCTGCTGGGCTTTATCGGCGCTGCATTGCTGTCCTTGGATGCAGTGCCGCTTGATTTCTCGGCTGATGGTGCTTTTGTGGCGGTTGAGCTGTTTGGCGATTTCGGCGATGGTGCAGTGGCGGGACAGGTATTGGATATGGTATCGTTCGTCCGGGTCAGTGTGGTGTAGCTCATGGCAATCTTTCTTGCAGAAGGCTGTATGCTCACTGCATGGCCTTTTTCTGTTATGGAAAGTTGCACTTCAAATGCGAATCCGCCGACCTTTTATATTTGAAAATAACACATTGTTTCAGCTGAGTAAACATAATTATTAATTTTATATAAAACTATTACTTAAATTATAATTTTATTTTTATATGATATTTACCACTTCCATCTATAACCTAATTTTTGATAAATTTTTGTAAATTTGATAACCATTGATGCTATTTAAGATGATGTACAGATTTCTGCTTCCATTTTAATGGCATACAGAAATAGATACATAATCAGGACAAGTTTCAGTCTGCCATTTCATCGCATACAGTGATTGCTGACTTTAAAACCATTCTCGCTGTGCATCGATTTTTTTCGTGTATCAACTATAAGCAGGGTGGTTTATATTAAGTAAAGAGAATGGTGCTGCAAAATCGGATATTTCCATTTATCAATCTGTTTTTATCCTGAATCCGCGTTAAATTAATGTTCATCCGGCTGCCTCAACAGTATAATTCCCGCCGTTTGAATCGAATATACGAGGTTTCGGATGAATCAGCTAAATTGGCGGTTTCGGGCGCGCAGATTTTTGTTTGTGGCGTTCGGTGCGATGGTGCTTGTACCGCTTCTGACGGGGTTGAACCCTGCACTGGCATTGTTGAGCGCGGGGATTGGGACATTGTTGTTCCAATTGGTTACTCGGCGTAAGGTGCCGATTTTTTGGGTTCTTCATTTGCTTTTATCGCACCGATTATTTACTCGATTGGTGAATGGGGTCTGCCTTCAACGATGTTCGGCCTATTTGCGGCCGGCTTTTATGTATTTTGTGTTCGCGGGTTTAATCAGGTGGCGCGGGCTGGCGGCAGTTCGCGCTTGCTGCCGCCGGTAGATCATCAGGGCCGGTGATTATGGTGCATCGGTTTTGTCGGTAGCCGCTGCGGCAAGCAGTATGGCTATGGGGCAGGCTGACGGCAAACAGGTAATTGATTATGCAGACTCGTTGATTTTGTCGGGTTTTACCTTTGCGGTAACGGTCGTGGTGTCGGTTTTTGGCAGCCGCATGATGAAACTGGTGCCGATTTTGATCGGTGTGGCCTCGGGCTACACTTTAGCTTTGATAATGGGTTTGGTAGATACTGCCGCCATCGTCAATGCGCCTTGGTTTGCAGTGCCTCATTTTGAAACGCCGCAAATCAACTGGCAGGCTGCATTGTTTATGCTGCCTGTGGCGATTGCACCTGCCATCGAGCATATCGGCGGTATTATGGCTATTGGAAATGTTACCGGTCAAAACTATACGAAAGATCCGGGTTTGGATAAGACGCTGGCAGGAGACGGCTTGGTGGTATGCGTAGCCGGTTTGATCGGCGGACCGCCGGTAACGACTTACGGCGAGGTTACGGGCGCGGTGATGATTACGAAAAACAGCAATCCTGTCATCATGACTTGGGCGGCGGTTTTGCCATTGCAATGGCGTTTTTCGGTAAATTCAATGCGTTTTTGGCTTCCATCCCGATGCCTGTCATGGGCGGCATTATGCTGCTTTTGTTCGGTACGATTGCATCTTTGGGCGTGAAAACGCTGATTGATGCGAAAGTTGATTTGATGCTGCCTAAAAATCTGGTCATCGTCAGCTCAGTGTTGACGACAGGTATCGGCGGCATGGTCATCAAAATCGGTACGTTGAGCTTTGCCGGAGTGGGCTTATGCGCAATATTGGCCATTATTTTGAATATACTGTTGCCGGATAGAGAACAATAATCATCAGCTTAAAAGGTCGTCTGAAATTTTTCAGACGACCTTTTTGCTTTATTTTATTCGACCAGCCGCCGCCCAATGCCTTATACAGCGACACCAGCATCTGCGCCCTTGCCAGCTGCGCCGAAATCAGGTTTTCCTGCATTTGGCCTTCGGCGATATGGGCTTTGAGGGCGACATCCAGCGTTTTGTAGCCGTTGCGGAACATTTTTTCCGTATCGGTCGCGTGGCGTGCCGCCTGATTATGGGCGGTTTTGCAGCAGTTCGGTTTGACGGCTTAGCGATTCCACGCCTTGATATGCACTATCGACTTCGCCCAGCGCGGTCAGGAGCCGTTTGTCGTATTCCAGCACATGCCGTCTGAAGACGCGCGTCGGCGGCTTTGATATTGGCTTTGATGCGGCCGTTGGTGAACAGCGGCGTCTGTAGCTGCCCACCGACAGCAAACTTGCCCAGCCGGTCAGCGAACGGTCGCCGTCCACACCGATGCGTCCGCCCCTGCCCCATAAAGCTGATAGTGAAGCGCGGCAGCAAATCGGCTTTGGCACTGGCGAATTTGGCGGCATAGGCATTGACTTGCGCCGCCCGCGCGCGCAGGTCGGGGCGGCGTTCCAGCAAGCCTTGCGGCGTCTGCCCGCCCGGCGCGGAGGGTTGGTGCGCCAACACATCGGCAGACGATTCGGGCAGCGTAAACGTTTGCGGCACGTTGCCGGTCAACACGGCGATACTGCGCACATAAGCGGCGTATTCCGCCCCTATCGTGGCGCGTTTGGCTTCCGCTGCGGTCAGTTGCACTTTCGCCTCGTTCACTTCATAGCCGCTGACATGTCCCGCCTTAAAACGCCCTTCGATGTAGCGCACCATCCGCCGCAAGGTGGCAACGGTTTGGTTGGCGGTTTTCAGACGGCCTTGTGCCGCACGCGCTTTGAAATAATTGTCGGCAATATCGCCCGCCACCAGCATTTGCGCGCCATACGCCAGCTCTTGTTGTCCGAGTGCGGCATAACGGGCGGCATCGGCATCGCTGCGTTTCTTGCCGAAAATATCCGGCTCCCACGAAGCGGTCAGTCCGCCGTACAGGCTGGTGCCTGTGGACTCGATGGTATCGCCGTTTAAAGGACGAGGCCTGCGGATAACGCGAGAGCAACGCCCTGGCATTGCTGTCGAGCGGGTTATCCATTTTGCTGTAATTCGCCCCCGCCTTGCCGCTCAGTCCCGACGGTCGGCCCCAAATCGGCACGCGCCCGCTCCGCCACGGCACGGGCTTCGTTCAGACGGCTGACGGCGATTTTCACATCATGCCCCTGCGCCAAACCCTGCGCGATTAATCCGCTTAACACCGGATCGTTCCACGCTGCCACCACGCCCACGATGTCCGCATCGCCCTTTGCCGCCGCATCCTGCGTAAACGTTTCGGGCAATTCAACCTGACTGTTTAACGGAACTTCTGTGTTTTTACAGCCTGCAAGCGCCAAGACTGCGGCAATACACAATAAAATGGATTTGATTGAATTTCATCGTATTTTCCTTTTTGAAAAGGTTTTAGCGTTCGTGTTGGCGATGACTCGCTTTGCGTTTGAGCCTTTTCAGATGACCTTTCAGAAGATTTTTTGCGAAACCTGAATGTAAGCCTGCGGTTTACCGTCTCTCTCTAACCCTCTCCCGATGGGAGAGAGGGAACAATTGACCGGAAACCCCAAAAATGGTTGGGTTTCAGCATCCTCAATCCCTCTCCCGCTGGGGAGAAGGGACAAATTGGCTGGAAATCCCAAACATGGTTGGGTTTCGGTATCAACCCCTCCCGTGGGAGAGGGCTAGGAGAAGAGCAGCGAACCGTCAGGTTTTGCTTTTTAGCGATCGTTGGCTCGACGACCCTCATCAACCCTGTCTCTCCAACATCCCTTGAAACCGACAACAATGCCAGCCATAAGAATCCTACGCCGATACAGCCCATAATCAGCATATGCCCCACACGATTTCAATCCCGCACCGCGGAACGGGGATGTCTTGCGAGAATTTGACGAACTGCGTCAGCGGCCAATATTCACTGATCAGTTGCCGCGTGCGGCATGTTGCTGCGCGGGGATGCGCGCCGGCAAACAGGTTCATCACGATATACACCGGCAGCATCAGCATGCCAAACTGTCCCATCGTCGATGCGAACGTGGCAATCATGATGCCCAGCGACGCCACCGAAAACAGGAACAACGCCAACCCTACCGCATAAAGCGGCACCGAACCGATGAGCGCGACGCCTATGCTCAAATGCACGATAAACCACAGCGACGACAGTGCCGCCACCCCAATCACGGCGGCATTTGCCAACACTTTGCCCATCATCGGTTCGAACGCATTGACCGGCATCGCAGCAAATGCTCGATTGTGCCGCGTTCGCGTTCGCCGGATAACCGCCGCCCCCGTCAATAAAATCAGCAACATACAGACATCGAGCCGATCTGCGAAGTCGGCATAAACCACGAGCTCTCGCCGTTGGGATTGTAATGAGCATTGATGACGGGCTGATTAACTCCGGCTGTCACGCCAGTGGAATTCGTAAATTTCGCGGTTGATAATTTGCGAAAGATAAGACGCGCCCACCCCGCCTGCGTCATCGACGTCGCATCAGCCAAAAGCTGCAAATCAGGATTGCGCCCGCCGCCATGTCGCGCTGAAAAATTGGCGGTACCTTCCAAAATCAAAGTAAACTCGCCCTTATCCATCAATTCGTCCGAATCCTCGCGCCGCACGTCCTCTACCAGTTTGAAAAACGGATGTTGCACGGCATCGCGGATACGCATGGACAAAAACCGAACGGTCTTGGTCGATGATGCCGACGGTGGCATTTTTCAAATCCGCGCCCACCTGCGCCATCTGATAAATCGTGGCTGTAAGATATACGCAATCAGTACCATCAGCACCGGATCAGTCAGCACGCTGCGGAACTCTTTGAGCATCAGGGTCAGAATGTTTTCAGGGTACGCATGGGATTCCTGTTTAAACGTTATGGATGAAGGTCGTCTGAAAACCTTATCTGTTCTTCAGACGACCTTTGTACAGTACATCTCCTACTATCTGGTTCTTTATGGGAATCTCAAACTTACCGCAGCATTACCGCCATACTGCAAAAGACTTTTCACAGGGCAACATTTTTCCGAAACGCAATTTTTGTTTAAAGCCCCGCAACGTAAGTCAACTGCTTACTACCAAGATATTCGTATAATCTTCAAGCGCACGGATACTGTGTGTCTCTCGCCGGTTCGATCCGGACGATTTGCAGGCCTCGGTATGTAAAGTTTCAGACGACGTCGAGATTTGCGCACTACCGTTCAACACAATCAACAAAATAATCGCTTCGGCTTCATAGGGCGGAATTTCATTGTCTTTCTGCAAAGAAAGCTGGACGATTTCCTGATCAGTATCACTGCTGATCACCCCGCCCAACAAGGCTTTTGGGATCTAGGTATATTGTTTCATCATCGCTCCTTTTCTATTTTTACATTTTCAAAAATTAAGAACATACATACGGCTGTTTTCACAGTATATTCTTGAAAACCAATATTTAGGGGCAGCATATCGGTATAAAAGTTCTACTCAAACAGCCCCTTTGATAAATTACCGGACAGGCACAGACATAATCATTTCGAAACAGGGAGACCTGCTATTTTTCATCCGCGCTGTGAATTACGGATTTAATTTCAAAGGCCGCCCTGAATAATCGGGCGGCCTTCACTTTGTTCATCAGAATGCGATATAAGTGGCAGGATTGACCGGTTTGCCGTTTTGACGGACTTCGAAGTGAAGTTGAGTACGGTTGGCATCGGTCCACCCATTTGTGCAATGGGTTTGTCCGCGTTTGACATTTTGTCCCTCATTGACGAGCGAACGTTGGTTGTGTCCGTATGCGCTCAAGAATGAGGAGTTGTGTTGGATGATGACAAGGTTACCATAACCGCGCAAACCCGAGCCTGCATAAACCACTTTACCGTCTGCGGCAGCTGACGGGCTGACCCGCACGTACCGCCGATGTCCACGCCTTTGTGCTGCCGCCAAAGTTGGCAAGGACGTTACCGTTGGTCGGACGCTGCCATGATGCCGCTGACTGTACGGGTTGCGCCGGTAGCAACTGTCGGCGTATTGAGAGGATGCAGGGAGCGAGGCTTGGCAACGGGTGCGAGTGCAGAATATGACGGTTTGGCTGCCGCAGTCGGAAGCAGGGAGCAGTATAACCGGCCGGTTTGACGCGCAGATTTTTGTCCGATGCTGATGTTGTTGTCAGTCAAACCATTCCATTCACGCAGATTGTCTTGGCTAATATGGTAGCGTTTGAAATATTGTAGACGGTATCGCTACGGACAACAGTATGCGTCGCCGCATTGATGTCAACCGGCGCATAGGACGGAATATAGGCACCGCCGGAAACAGGTGGCGTATAGCTGCTGTTGCCAGCCGGAGCAGACGGAGGAGTACAGGGGCATCGTTGGCTGCCGGCGCATTTGTGCCGTAAGGGGTCGCACCATAAGGATTGGAAGAAGTACCGGAACCGGCATTACCGACGACGACGGGGCGGGTTGCTGGCTGGTACATGCGCCCAATGTCAGGGGCGAAAGCGGCATAAAAATGCGGTTTTTCAACATAATCGATGACCTTTATATCAGGGGTTGTTGTCTTGATTGGTGCATATCATAATAAAAATAAGCCCGCCCTCAAGTCTCAGGGGCGGTTAGGGACTGTTAAAATCAGCTTGCCGCGCCTGTTTCAGAACAAAAGATCGTCTGAAAACACTCGAGCAAAAACAGAAATCTGTGTGCTTATCCTCTTTGCACGTCCTGCCAAAATCCGCTGACTGCATCCATATGGCGGTAGGAAGTCAAATCGATTTGCAGCGGTGTAACCGTGATAAAGCCCTGCTCTCACACTCTCGAAATCCGTACCTTGCTCCCGGTCGGAAATATCGCCGACAGGGATATATCCAATAAATAGACTCGCCGCAGGGGTTCTTCATCGGAATAACGCTTTGCTCGTGATGCCGCCGCCCCAACCGCGTTGTTTTTGATACCTTGCACCGCATCCGGCGGTACGGCAGGAATATTGATATTCCAAAGAACAGGCGTTGTAGGCGGATTTTTCAGCAGCCGCTCCAATATCATCCAAGCGGCCTGTTCCGCCGTCTGCCAATAACGCCCCGCGTATCGTTCAAAGACAACGCAACGGCAGGAATGCCCATCAGGAAGGCTTCGGTCGCTGCGGCAACCGTTCCCGAATAAAGCGTATCGTCTCCCATGTTCGCACCATTATTGATGCCTGAAAGAACCAAATCGGGTTTAAAATCCGAAAGCACATGACAACCCACATGAATACAGTCGGTGGGCGTACCGTCAACATAATAAAAACCCGTTTGCCGCCTGCTTCATTTGCAAAAGGGCGGTCGAGTGTCAAAGAATTGCTGACGCCGCTTCGGTCGCGTTCGGGAGCAACGATGCGGACATTGGCAAACTCCCGCCGCCACCCCTGGCCAAACAGGCTAAGCGCCTGCGAAGAGTACCCGTCGTCATTGGAAATCAAGATGTTCATTGTTATAGCTCTCTGAAAAAGGGATGCTATTGTATCGCTCATACTGCGGCCGTCTATCCGAAACACTCATGAAAAAGGTCGTCTGAAACCAAATTTGGTTTTCAGACGACCTTTTATTTTCGCGATTACAGATTTTTCAAGCGCGCAATGCGGTTATCCAACGAAGGGTGCGTACTCAGCAGGGAATCTTTGGCATCACTGGCAATCCCCATCGCATTCATCTGCTCTGGCAAATCGCTCGTGCTGCCTTTCAAACGTTGCAGCGCGGCAATCATTTTTATGCGCACCAACCAACTTGGCGGCACCCGCATCCGCACGGTATTCGCGCTGACGGCTGAACCACATGACGACGATGCTTGCCAAAAAGCCGAACACAATCTGCAACACCATGCTCACCATAAAATATGTGCCTTGCGAAGTGCTGCCGTCGTTATTGCGGGCAATCATGCCGGAAACGACGCGTGCCAAGAAAACCACAAACGTATTGACGACACCCTGTATCAGCGTCAACGTAACCATATCACCGTTGCCGACGTGCGCCATCTCGTGCGCCAAAACCGCTTCGACCTCGTCCCGGGTCATATGATCGAGAAGGCCGGTACTGACGGCGACTAAGGAGCTGTTGCGTGTCGCGCCGGTTGCAAAAGCATTCGGCTCAGGAGAATGATAAATCGCTACCTCAGGAGTTTTGAGACTCCATTGACGGTATGCGCTTCAACAGTTGCCAAAAAGCCATGCTTCTTCTTCGCTGCGCGGTTGAACGATAACTTCCGCACCCACCGAGTTTTTAGCGATGGTTTTGGACATGAGCAAAGAAATAATCGAACCGGTAAAGCCGACGACGGCAGAATACACCAGCAGGCTGCCGACTTGGTCCGTACTGTTGATACCGAGGACTGCCAAAACAATCCGGATGACGACTAAAACCGCGATATTGGTTACGAGAAACAGAAAGACACGTTTCACCAGTGTTCCTTTAAATTTGTTTGTTATGTAAAAAATGAATTCTTCAAATACCTTGCAAAAGGCAATGTATTTTCTCAAAAAGCCGCACTGACCGAAACACCTTATTGGGAAAAGGTATGCAAATCCACATACACTTTTTGGTTACCCACTCGCAATATTATGCTGTCAAACGTCATCCAGCGTTCAGTTGCACTGCCCCACTGCCGCCGGATAAACCGATACCTGCGTCTGCGTCAGGGCAAACAGGTTTTCAAGCTGCGTTTGCGCCTGGCGGTTGGCGTGATCCAAAATCTGGGCTTTACACGCGCTGGCGAGGACTTGTTTTTTGGCTTCGTCCTGCACGGTTTTGAACACTGCCTTATCCACGGGCAAAAGGTTGAACGAGCCGGTTTTGGATGTCGTACACCTCGATATTTTTCCAAATCGACGCTGAGGATTTCTACGGGCGGCAGGCTGATGAGGACTTTTCCGTCCACGATATTGACGTTGTCGGCGTGAAGTTTGTCCAAATCCAAGCCCGCCAACACCTTGCCGCGCACGATAAACAGACCACTTTTGCGAGTCCTGCCACAATCTGCGCCAGTCGCCTTTTTTCTCGGTGCGGATGATGGTGTCGATGTAAAAAGCCGTGCTTTCAAGCGGTTCATCTGCTTAATCTGCATCAAAAACGCCTTCGCGCGAAATCGCTTCATGGGCGTTGTCGTTGCGGTGCTGGGCATAAAACCAGCCGCCCGCCGCTGCGAGCGCGCAAAAATAGATATTAAAATCAATCGGTAAACCATTTTCATCAGGTTAGACCCTTTTTCGGTTGCGTTAAACTTATAGTGGATTAAAATTGCAATGATACGGCGTTGCCAACGCCCTTATGTACTACCCGTACACGGCGGGCGTTGCCGCCTTGTCTCATTTTATTTTTAATCCCACTATAACGCCCATATTCTTTCAAATGTTCAGATTTCAAGCAAAGATCGTCTGAAAACGCCATTTTGTTTTTTCAGACGACCTCCTATCGAAACATTACCAAAAAAGTAATAAAAATCCGCCATCAAACACGGTTTGCCTTTTTGGTAAAGACAAGACTACAATCGCCTACATCCTGTCAGCCACGCAACACATCATGAACACCACCGACCTGCGCCGCCGCAACCTGCGGCAATGGATAGCGGACAAATACGGCGGCCAGCAAACCCGTTTTGCCGAAGCCATCGCCATCAACCAAGGCGAATTGTCCGCCCTTCTGAAAAACAAATCCTTCGGCGAGAAAAAGCCCGCAAAAATCGAACAGGCGGCGCAAATGCCCGCCATGTGGCTGGATCAAGAACACGCCACAGCCCAACCCGACCATCAAGAAAGACGCACCATGCCCCACATTTCCTCCATCCCCGAAATCCTCGCCGACATCAAAGCCGGCAAAATGGTCATCATCACCGACGCGGAAGACCGCGAAAACGAAGGCGATTTGCTGATGGCGGCGCAGTTCGCTCACCCCGAGCCATCAACTTCGCTGATCAAACACGCGCGCGGACTGGTTTGCCTGCCGATGGAAAGCAGCATGGTCGAGCAGCTCGGCCTGCCGATGATGACCCAGAAAAACGGCGCGCAATACGGTACCAACTTTCGCCGTTTCCATCGAAGCGGCGCAAGGCATCGCACCGGCATTTCCGCCGCCGACCGCGCCCTGACCATCCAAACCGCCGTCTCTCCGACCGCCAAACCCGAAGACATCGTCCAACCCGGTCATATTTTTCCCCTGCGTGCGCAAAAAGGCGGCGTCCTAGTACGCGCCGGACACACGAAGCCGGTGTCGATTTGGCACAAATGAACGGGCTCATCCCCGCTGCCGTCATCTGCGAAATCATCAACGACGACGGCACCATGGCGCGTATGCCCGAGCTGATGAAGTTCGCCGAAGAACACAACCTCAAAATCGGCACGATTACCGACCTTATCGAATACCGCAGCCGCACCGAAAAGCCTGCTCGAAGACATGGGCAACGCCCCCGTACAAACCCTGTGGGCGAATTCCAGCAACACGTTTACGTTGACAAGCTCTCCGGCGAAACCCACCTCGCCCTCGTCAAAGGCAAACCCACCGCCGACACGAAACCCTCGTCCGCGTGCACGAACCCTTCAGCGTCATGGACTTCATCCAAGCCAACCCGCGCCATTCCTGGTCGCTGCCCCAAAAGCCCTTGAGCGCATCCAGCAAGCCGACAGCGGCGTCGTCATCCTCCCTGCACCGCACCGAAGACGGCGCCACCCTGCTCGACCGCACCCCTGCCCAAAGGCGCCAGCCAAGCCTACAAATGGGACAGCAAAAGCTACGGCATCGGCGCGCAAATCCTCGCCGGCCTCAACGTCGGCAAACTGCGCGTGTTAGGACAGCCTGCCTTCGCGGCCTGACCGGCTTCGGCTGGAAGTCGTCGGTTTTGAAGAAGCAGAAAACAAATAAACCGCCCTGTCTTATCAAAAGGTCGTCTGAAATCCCGATTCCGGTTTTCAGACGACCTTTCTAAACTCACCTGATTCAGCTAACCTCCCATGAAAATTATTACTATAATTTATTTCAAATAAAAATAATAATATAATAATTAAGGATATAATTATGTCCAACAGCTATATCGACCGCGCACTAGAAATATATAACCAACGAAATCAAAAATAAGATTACGTTGAGTTTACGTTTATCCATTAAAGATGATTTGATTTTGCAAGAGCTTGCCGATGCTTGAGAACAACCCGCCAAGACATCATTAATGATTTAATTCAGAATTCATTATTCAAGACTGGGAGAACAAACGAATGATTGACAAACAAAAAGACGAAGAATTTGATAATTCAACTACAACACGATATTTCTTATTAAATACTAATAGTGCCAACGACTTGGAAGACCATAATTTCATGATGACAAACCAAGTAGCTGCTGCATTTGAAGATGGCTACAAAGAAAAATCTGTCGGATTAAAAAGGAGACTATGTATTCCTATACGCCTCCGGACAAGGAATTGTTGCATATGGTCAAGCAACAGGAATTGTAGAAAAACCCATCATTATGGTGTTGATAATAAAACATTTTTCAAAAACTGGAACATTTTGTCGATTTAAGTCAAAAATCCAATCAAAGCAAGACAGGTTAAATCCATTTTGGGACGTTCTTTTCCTTTTGCCCCAAACATTATCTCAGATTACTGATGGGGAAAAACTTTTGGAGAATCTCAAATAAGACAAAAGTAAGGCTACAAGTATTCTGTAAAAACAGCAGTTAAATTTTAAAGGTCGGCGGATTCGCATTTTGAAGTGCAACTTTCCATAACAGAGAAAAGGCCAGTATGCGGTAGCATACAGCCTTTCCTGCAAGAAAAGATTGCCATGAGCTACCACAACTGACCCAAGACGAACGATACCATATCCAATGCCTGTCCCGCCACTGCACCATCGCCGAAATCGCCAAACAGCTCAACCGCCACAAAAGCACCATCAGCCGAGAAATCAAGCGGCACTGCATCCAGGACAGCAATACAGCGCCGATAAAGCCCAACGGCAAAGCCGGCTGACCAAACAGCACCGGCGAAAACCCTATAAGCTCGATTCGCAGCTGGTTCACACATCGACACCCTTATCCGCCGCAAACTCAGTCCCGAACAAGTATGTGCCTACCTGCATAAACACCACGGGATCACTCCATCACAGCACCGTTTACCGCTACCTTCGCCAAGACAAAAGCAACGGCGGCACTTTGTGGCAACATCTCAGAATATGCAGCAAACCCTACCACAAACGCTACGGCAGCACATGGACTAGAGGCAAAGTGCCCGACCGCGTCGGCATAGAGAACCGACCTGCTATCGTCGACCGGAAAACCCGCATCGGCGATTGGGAGGCCGACACCATCGTCGGCAAAAATCAGAAAAGCGCGTTATTGACCTTGGTCGAACGCACTACCCGCTACACCATCATCTGCAAATTAAAAGAACTTAAAAAGCCGAAGACACTGCCCGGGCGGCCATTAGGGGTATTAAAGGCATATAAAGCCAGAGTCCACACCATCGCCCATGGATAACGGCAAAGTTCTACCAACACACCAAAATAGCCAAAAGCATTGAAGGCGAAAACCTATTTTTGCCGCCCTTACCATTCTTGGGAGAAAGGGCTGAATGAGAACACCAATGGACTCATCCGGCAATATTTCCCCAAACAAACCGATTTCCGAAACATCAGCGATCGGGAGATACGCAGGGTTCAAAGATGAGTTGAACCACCGGCCGAGAAAAACACTTGCTGCAGAAACGCAAGTGTTTTATTCTAAATCTGTTCCAACCACTGGTACCCTGAGTGTTGCACTTGAAATCCCGAATCCAGGTCGTCTGAAATCCCAATTCCGGATTTCAGACGACCTTTGCTATAATACCCGCCAGTTTGAAAACGGAAGAAACCCATGTCCCGAATCGCCGCCCTGCCCGACCACCTCGTCAACCAAATCGCCGCCGGCGAAGTGGTCGAACGCCCCGCCAACGCCCTGAAAGAAATCGTCGAAAACAGCATAGACGCAGGCGCGACGGCGATTGAAGTCGAGTTGGCGGGCGGCGGCATCCGTCTCATCCGCGTCAGCGACAACGGCGGCGGCATCCACCCGACGACATCGAACTCGCGCTCCACCGCCACGCCACCAGCAAAATCAAAACCTCAAACGATTTGGAACACGTCGCCAGCATGGGCTTTCGCGGCGAAGGCTTGGCAAGCATCGCCTCCGTCAGCCGCCTGACCCTAACCAGCCGCCAAGACGGCAGCGCGCATGCGACCCAAGTCAAAGCCGAAGACGGCAAACTCAGCAGCCCCACCGCCGCCGCCCACCCCGTCGGCACCACCATCGAAGCCGCCGAACTCTTCTTCAACACCCCGCGCGGCGCAAGTTCCTCAAATCCGAAAAACACCGAATACGCCCACTGCGCCACCATGCTGGAACGCCTCGCACTGGCGCATCCGCACATCGCCTTCTCGCTCAAACGCGACGGCAAACAAGTGTTCAAACTCCCCGCCCAAAGCCTGCACGAACGCATAGCCGCCATCGTCGGCGAAGACTTTCAGGCGGCATCCTTAGAAATCGACAGCGGCAACGGCGCGCTGCGGGCTCTACGGCTCCATCGCTAAACCCACCTTTTGCCAAAGGCAAAACCGACAAACAATACTGCTTCGTCAACCACCGCTTCGTGCGCGACAAAGTTATGCTCCACGCCGTCAAACAGGCATACCGCGACGTATTGCACAACGCCCTCACCCCCGCCTTCGTCCTCTTCCTCGACCTGCCGCCCGAAGCCGTGGACGTCAACGTCCACCCCACCAAAACCGAAATCCGCTTCCGCGACAGCCAGCAGGTACACCAACTCGTGTTCCACACCCTCAACAAAAGCCCTCGCCGACACACGCGCCGACTTGACCGAAAGCGTCGGCAACGCAGGCGAAGTGTTGCACGAAATCACAGGCATCCGTCCGGCAGCAACGTCGTCTGAAAACGAGGCCTCAGCGAGTTTCACCAAAACCCAACCGCGTCTCCTGAAAACATTTTCGCCACTACACCAAGCACACACGCCTCCGAACCGCGCAGCACCTTCAGTTCAGGCAAAACCGCACCCATGCCCTATCAGGCAGCACGCGCGCCGCAGCAACGCAGCTCGTCCCTGCGCGAAAGCCGCGCCGCCCTCAACACCTACGCCGAACTCTTCAAAAACACCGCAGCCGATGAAGCCGATATCGAGTTGGCACAATTCGAACAAGCTCGCTTCGGTACCAGTTCGCTACGTCGTCTGAAAACCCCGCACGCAGCTTTTTCAGACGACCCCCAAACCCGAACTGTCGCCGCTGGGCTTCGCCATCGCCCAACTATGTAGGCATCTACATCCTCGCCCAGCCGAAGACAGCCTGCTGCTCATCGACAGCACGCCGCCGCCGAGCGCGTCAACTACGAAAAATGAAACACCAGCGGCAGGGAAAAACGGCAACCTGCAAAGCCAACGCCTGCTCATCCCCGTTACCTTCGCCGCGTCCCACGAAGAATCGCCGCCCTCGCCGACCATGCCGACACGCTGGCAGGGCTTTGGGCTGGAACTGTCCGACATGGGCGGCAACACCCTCGCCGTCCGCGCCGTCCCCGCCATGCTCGGCAAAGCCGACGTCGTCTCGCTCGCCAAAAGACGTATTGGGCGAACTCGCCCAAAGTAGGCAACAGCCAAAACCATCGAAGAACACGAAAAACCACATCCTCGCCACCATGTCCTGCCACGGCTCCGTCCGCGCCGGCCGCCAACTCACCCTGCCCGAAATGAACGCCCTCCTGCGCGACATGGAAAACACCCCGCGCAGCAACCAATGCAACCACGGCCGCCCGACCTGGGTGAAAACTGACGCTGAAAGAATTGGACGCACTGTTTTTACGCGGACAATAAAGCCGATGGAAAACAAAAGGTCGTCTGAAAACGGATTTGGGTTTTTCAGACGACCTTTATCTCAAATTCAATCAAAAACCAACCGTAGCGTGGGCTTTGCGCCGCGAAAAACCTCCCGCCAAACCCTATCTTTTAAAAACTCAAAGAACCACTTATCCATCGTCATTCTGCGTGCAGGCGGAAATCGAGACCCTCGGCATTTCGGAATGATTTCAAAGCTGCCATAACTTTTAAACTTCTGGATTCCCGCCTGCGCGGGAATGACGATGAGTTAGCCATGTGAGGAGGAGAAAGTGAGAAGAAGTGCAGGCTGTGTCAAACCCCTAACAAAAATTACTGAATCTTCTGCGATACCCTAATTTTCAACCTAATCTATCGCCAAATCAAAAGGTTTCAGACGACCTTTCAATTAAAAACTCTCCCATCGATAACCCTAAACGTAGCGTGGGCTTTGCCCACGAAAAACCACTCACCAAACCTATCTTTAAAAAAATTCAAAGAAACCCTTATCCATCGTCATTCCCGCGCAGGCGGGAATCCAGACTTCGGCATTTCGGAATGATTTCAAAGCTGCCATAACTTTAAATCTTCCGATTCCTGCCTGCGCGGGAATGACAGCGATAGGTTCGTCATCTAGGGGGCAAGAGTGAAGACAATATCCACCTTAACATTTAAACTTCCCTGCCAAACAATCTCCAACCCGATAACTCCATTATACCAAAGGTCGTCTGAAACTTCTTCAGACGACCTTTCCTTAATTCTCAAACCCGACCAATCAAATACTCCACCAATGCCGGCACGCCTTCCGCCGCGCGTTTCGGAATCACTTCGACATCCGCGCCCACGCCTTGCGGATTCGGATCGACCAGATAGCGTTCTGCATCGGGCGGCGTGGTAATGAATCAGCGAAGCTGCCGGATAAACCTGCATCGACGTGCCGACAATCATGACCACATCCGCATCGCGCATTTCTTCGACTGCCGCGTCAAACATCGGTACTTGTTCGCCGAAAAACACGATATGCGGGCGCATCGGATTGCCTTGGCTGTCGCGCACATCCTCGGTCTGCTCGCCGGTAAATTCGATGATTTCGTCTTCATCGACGGTGCTGCGCAGTTTGTTCAGCTCGCCGTGCAGGTGCAATACTTTGCTGCTGCCCTGCCTTTTCGTGCAGCGCGTCCATTCTGCGTGATGATGTGACATCGTAATATTGAGCCAGCTTGACCAAACGCCAGATGCGCGGCGTTCGGCTCGGCGGTGTTTGCCTGAAGCCTGCGCTGGTTGTAAAAATCAATCACAAGCTTTGGGATTGCGCGCCAAGGCTTCGGGCGTGCAGACATCCGTCACCCCTATGCCCTTCCCACAAACCGCCCGCATCGCGGAAAGTCAGCAACCCGCTGTCGGCGCTGATTCCCTGCACCGGTCAGGACAACGCATTTTTCATTGTTCGGACCCTTTATGTCGTCTGAAACCCATATTGCCAAACGACTCAATCGTCCGGATGAAAACAGCGGCGGCGCGCTCTTTTGGCGGCGGTTTCCTTGTCTTTCAATTTCGTTCCCAGACCAAGGCGTTTTTCGTATTCCGATTGCGGCGTATCGTCATCCTGCATACCGAACGCGCTGGCGTTGACCCAAAGCGCGAGAAGCGAAACGACAAAAGGCGCAAAAACCTATGATGTACCAAAACATTTGTTTTTCCTGTATTTTTGATGTGCAATAACGAAGGGCGCGATAATTGGGAATGAAACGGCAGATTGAAAGGAGTAAACTCAAATAAGAAATACCCTGCCGCGGCAATCACGGTACAAATATTTTCTATTTGAAGCCACCGTCAAACAGTCAAACTGCCTACCCGCCGCCTTTCATATAGCGGTTTGTGAAAAGATATGAAATGTATCACAAAGCCGATGTGATATAAATTCTCCTGCCTGATTCTTTCATTCGTTTACCTATTATCGGTTTAGAAGCCAAAAGGTCGTCTGAAAAGTTTTCATAACTTTTCAGACGACCTTATCTATCCTTAAAAAACAAAAACCTTATTGGTCCACAAACGCGCGTTCGATTAGGTAGTCGCCGCGTACGCCGGTTTTTCGGGGAGACGGTCAGACCGAAATCATCCAGAACTTTGCAGGTGTCTTTCAGCATGGCAGGGCTGCCGCACAGCATGGCGCGGTCGTCTTGCGGGTTGATTTTTGGGCAGTCCGATGTCTTCAAACAGTTTGCCGCTTACCATCAGGTCGGTCAGGCGGCCGTGGTGTTCGTAGTCTTGCGGGAAACGATCGGGTAGTAAATCAGTTTTTCTTTAACCAAGTCGCCGAGGTATTCGTGTTCGGGCAATTCTTTGGGCGAGGCGGTCGTAGTACGCCAAATCTTTTTGTAGCGCACGCCGTGACGAGGATGATTTTTTTCAAATTGCTCGTAAATTTCGGGGTCTTTGGTGATGCTCAAGAAAGGGGCGATGCCGGTACCGGTGCTCAACAGATAAAGGTGTTTGCCCGGATTCAGGTCGCCGGCAACCAAGGTTCCGGTCGGTTTTTGCTGATTAACACGTCGTCGCCGACTTTGAGGTGTTGCAGGCGGCTGGTCAGAGGGCCGTCTTGGACTTTAATGCTGAAAAATTCGAGGTGTTCTTCCCCAGTTGGCGGAGGCGACGCTGCGACGCATCAGCGGCTTGCCGTCCACCATCAATCCGACCATGACGAATTGGCCGTTTTTCGAAGCGCAACGATTCGTCGCGGGTGCAGGTAAAGGTGAAATACGCATCCGTCCAGTGGTGTACGGACAATACTTTTTGGGTATTGAATGCTGCCATTTGAGTTTCCTGTCGGTAAATCCGTCTGAACACGCGGGTCGGGCGGATGATGGTTTTTAAAAAGGTTTTTCAGACGACCTGTCTCGCCTGTGAATAGATAATGCCGAATTAGAGCAAACGCGCAATTTTAAACGAAAATATTTATCATCACAATGCTTGCTGTCTCAGTAGAGGTCGTCTGAAAACTTTTCAGACGACCTCTCGGACAACGCCTTACTGGTCTAAGGTTTCGCGGATAATTTCTTTGACGGCGGCTGCATTGTTCGGCACGACTCGGACGCGCTGCGGCAATTTTTCCAAACCTTCCAGCGCGGCGGGGCGTGGAATGGCGACATCGCCGACGGCTTCGCGTATGGTCGCATCGAATTTCGCTGCCAACGCGGTTTCCAAACACACAACCGTCTCCCTTCTTCGCGCACTTCGCGGGCGACTTTACGCCGTCGGCGGTGTGCGGGTCGATGAGTTCTTTGGTCTTGCTCGTAAACCTGTTTAATGGTGGCGAGGCGGTCGGCGTGGGTAGATTTGCCGGAAGTAAAGCCGTATTTACCGCCGACTTTTTCCAAGGCAAACTGCAAAGTCAAAGCCCTTGCCCGCCGCGACTTCCGCCCACAGCGTATTGATTTCCTGAGGATCGCGATCCATCAGGTCGAACACGAAACGTTCGAAGTTGGACGCTTTGGAAATGTCCATAGACGGGCTGGATGTAACATAAGTATGCTCGCTGTTACGCGGGCGGTATGCGCCGGTTTTGAAAAACTCGTCCAACACATCGTTTTCATTGGTCGCGACAATCAGGCGGCGGATAGGCAGTGCCCATCTGTTTGGCGATGTGTCCCGCGCAAACGTTGCCGAAGTTGCCGCTCGGTACGCAAAAGCTGACCTGCTCGTCATTGCTTTGCGTCGCCTTGAAATAGCCTGCAAAGTAATAAACCACTTGCGCGACGATGCGTCCCCAGTTGATCGAATTGACCGTACCGATATGGTATTTTTCCTTGAACGCGGCATCGTTCTGCACCGCCTTCACAATGTCCTGACAGTCGTCAAACATCCCCTTCACGGCGATATTGTGGATATTCTCGTCTTGCAGACTGTACATCTGCGCACGTTGGAACGCGCTCATTTTGCCGTCGGGCGAGAGCATAAATACGTTCACGCCCTTTTTACCGCGCAACGCATATTCCGCAGCCGAACCCGTATCGCCGCTGGTCGCGCCCAAGATATTGAGTTCCCTGCCCTTTTTGTTCAACACATATTCAAACGCGTTGCCCAAAAACTGCATCGCCATATCCTTAAACGCCAGCGTCGAGCCGTTGGACAAGGCTTGGATTTTGATTCCGTCCGACAAAGTACGCACAGGCGTGATTTCCTTAGAGCCGAACGCCGCTTCCGTATAAGTACGGTTCACAATATCGCGCAAATCGTCCGCCGGAATATCCGTAACAAACAGGCTCATCACCTCAAACGCCAGCTCCGGATAGCTCAAACCGCGCCACTTGTCCAAAGTCTCGCGGCTGACCTGCGGATAACGCTCCGGCAGCATCAAACCGCCGTCAGGGCGCCAGTCCCATCAACAAAACCTCACTAAACGGTTTATGCGCCGTCTCGCCGCGCGTACTGATATATTTCATGATTTCTTCTCTATAAAAACAAAAATATTGCCGATCAAAATAAGAAACCCGCCTGCGAACCATCCCACAAGCCGCCCTATCCCGACCTTAATCCACTATAAACTTTCAGACGACCCCGATACACAGAGGTCGTCTGAAAAACATTATCTATACAAACGCTTGAAACAAGCATTGACGGTTTTTCACCGTTACCGACGCAATCGCCCGATCGCGCGAAGAAGGATTCAAAACATCCATCAACTCTTGCGCGGACACCTGATTCGGCGCTCTCGCTCGCGCAGCCGCAAATTTTGTCTTCCCACTGCGCTGCTTTGTCCGCGCTCATCGTCAGCGCGATCAAACGCCACTCATTGCGCTTGTTCAACTCCGAACGGCACTGATGATCGACCGCCATTTTTCACCACGCTGCCGCCGATACCCGTCCCGCCGCCCAAACCGCCGAACGCCGAGTCAGAATCATAAGCGCAACCGCCCAACAAAGCCGCCACAGAAGCAACGGCAACAATCTTTTTTCATATTCATAGCCATCCCTTGCCGCAAGGTCGTCTGAAACGCCCCGCAAAGTCTTCTAAATAAACGCGTATTATACCGTAAGCGGTGTGAGATGGGGATTGGGGAAAGTCGGGGTATAATCCGTTTTTTGGGAAAATAGAAGATTGATCAATGGCTAACTCAAACGAAAACACGCAAAACCCTAAAGAGAATCAAGAAAAATGGCTGACGAGGGTATTCAAAAGCATTCAGAGCATACCGCTGCAAATAAACAGCCTGAATCAGAAGACAATGTACAGAATAAAAAAATAAACCTACGCGCTTATGTAATTTTTTAAAAATTATGGAATGGAGATGCTCAAGAAAATAATAAAAACTCAAAGAAGGCGGAAGAAAATGCCCCAAAAACGATGATGCTGCAAAACAGGAAGAAATGAAACAAGCTGAGACAGTTGAGCAACCAAAAGAGCAAATAAAACTGTCTGATTATTTGGAAATTATCAGCAAATCACTTGGCATTTTGGCAGTTTTAGGAATGTTTGCTGGTGGAATGTATATATATATTTATCTTTTTCAAACAAACTCAGTTAAGCATTTTTCCTGATGTAATGTCCAACCATATATTTTGGTGGTAATCGTATTTATTAGAATTTTGCTCTTTTTATTCACATTATTTTTCTTTTTAGCTTATCAGCTGGGACTAAACATAAAATTAAAAATAAATCATCAACTCGAATAGAAATTATTATTTAATAATTCTAATATTTCCAATTATATTAGTATTTATAGCGATATTCATACGTAAATTTTTCTTTTACGCCTTATTAACTGCTGCTTTAACTATATTTATTGCTTTTATAATATCATTATTTGTATATATAGGCATAATTGATTTAAAAGATGGAAAAATTATCTTTAAATTTACTTTATCTGCATCAACATTTCTAACTTTATTAATGATTTTTATATAGTAATCATATTCTTATTCTTAATTCTTTCCATTTCATTGAAACTCCTGAAAACCTTTCATGGTATTTATTGCACAATAACTTTCAACAAAACAACGGCTCTCAAGAAACCAACGGTATTGATAAAATGACTTACTCAAATTAAAACAAAAATTCAAATGTTCTATTCTTTCAGAAAAGAAAAGCAGAAAAAGGAATTACCTGTTCTCCGGAAAACACGCAATAACGCCCTATTCGGTTACATGGCTTGGAATCTAGGCGATACTAAAGTTTTCTGTCCGCCAACTGTTAACAACACCATAGGAGACGAAGAACAAAAACGAAAAATTAGGTAAGGAATGTATCGTCATCAGCGGAAAAGCCCTGCAAATCATGCCGGAAAGTTATATCAGTACCGATACTGATGGCATTGACGACGGTAATCCCGACAATACCGGTCATGACGATCCTGCAATTGATATTAATACTGACGTTAGATTCAAAATGACCTTAACGCCCAATCCAATGCCGGCTTGAATAATTTCAATGTCCAGCCCGTCCCTGCCGATACAATCAATGCAAAAATATGTCAATACAGATTAATTACGGCAACTGTAATCATGATTCGCCAAGAAACAAGGATGGTCATCCTGATATAGGATACACGGACATCTGCCAGTAATTTATGGCAAATCCATGCCGTCATTCCCGCGCAGGCGGGAATCCATCTTTGAGGATAGGCAAAAGCCATAAAAATCAATCAACTAAAATTTATAGATGAATTCTCGCCCGCGCGGGGATGACGGCTGTGATGTATCCTGTCTTTATCGTTCTCTTTACCATCCGTCCGTTTTCAGACGACCTGCTATAAAGCAGGTCGTCTGAAAACCCTTTTCACGGAAACTGCCATGTCCGACCTTTTCACCCGCCAACCCGATGCGCCGCTTGCCGAACGCCTGCGCCCGCATACGCTTGATGATGTTATCGGGCAGCAGCATTTAATCGGCGAAGGCAAGCCGCTGCGTGTGGCGGTGGAAGGCGGGAAGCCGCATTCTATGTTGCTGTGGGGGCCGCCGGGCGTGGGCAAGACGACGTTGGCGCGGATTTTGGCGCAGAGTTTCAATGCCCAGTTTCTGCCTGTTTCCGCCGTGTTTTTCCGGCGTAAAAGACATACGCGAGGCAATCGATAAAGCCGAAATCGCTTTGCAGCAGGGATGCGCGACGATTTTGTTTGTCGATGAAGTCCACCGCTTCAACAAAGCGCAGCAGGACGCGTTTTTGCCGCATGTCGAAAGCGGTTTTGCTGACCTTTATCGGCGCGACTACGGAAAAATCCGTCGTTTGAAGTCAATCCCGCGCTGTTGAGCCGCGCGCAGGTGTATGTTTTGCAATCCTTATCTTCAGACGACCTCAAGAAACTGATTGCCAAAGTCTTGGCCTTGCCCGAATACCGGGATTTCACGATTGAAGCCGATGCGCAGGAGCTGCTCGTCAATACCGCCGACGGCGATGCGCGCAGATTGTTGAATTTATTGAACAACTTTACGCGCCGCCGACACGCGCCGTCTGAAAAACTTAACCGCCGAATTTCTCGCCGACAGCTTAGGCGCGCAAATCCGCCGTTTCGACAAAGGCGGAGAGAGTTTCTACAACCAAATCTCCGCCCTGCACAAATCCGTACGCGGTTCGCATCCCAACGCCGCGCTATATTGGTTCTGCTGTATGCTCGACGGCGGCACCGACCCTGCGTTACCTCGCCCGCCGCATCGTGCGCATGGCGTGGGAGGACATCGGACTTGCCGACCCGCGCGCCTTCCAGATCGCCAACGATGCCGCCGCCACCTTCGAACGCTTAGGCTCGCCCGAAGCGAACTCGCGTTGGCGCAAAGCCGTGCTGTACCTGCCGCCGCCGCGAAATCCAACGCGGGCTACAAGGCATACAACCAAATGCGCCGTTTCGTCAAAGAAAACGCCAGTGACGAAGTGCCCGTCCACCTGCGCAACGCCCCGACCAAGTTGATGAAAGAATTGGGTTACGGACGCGAATACCGCTACGCCCACGACGAACCGAACGCCTACGCCGCCGGCGAAAGCTATATGCCCGACGGCTTGACGAACCTGATTTCTACCAACCCGTCCCGCGCGGGCTGGAAATCAAAATCGGCGAAAAGCTGGAATGGTTGAAATCGCTGGATGAAGAAGCGTTGAATAAGCAGAAGTAAATGGTGTCTCACATTTCAGACGCCCCAAAACGTCATCTGAAAATCCAATCATCAAAGAAAAACCGGATTCTCATCAAAGGAATCCGGTTTGTTTTATTCAAACTTAGAAATTCATTCTCACACCCACGCGGACGGAGCGGCCAGGCAGCGGTGCGATGTATTTCAGCATGGAGTTTTGCGGACGTGCGTGCGGTTGGCAAGGTTGCGCGCATCGACAAACCATTCAGATGTTACCTTGCCGTGTTTGAGCGTATGGCTCAAATACGCATCCCACATGGTATAGCCGCCCAACACAGGTTCTTTTGTACTGGCAGCCATATGGCCGGTATGTTTGGCAGGACGGTAGCGCGTCAGGTTGCTGCCCACTTGCCAGCCGCCTTTATTCCATGTCAAACCCTGCTCCGTAGCGGGAAACGGGCATATTAGGCATGTAATAGCCGTTGCTGCGGACGCGGCTGCCATGTTCTAAGGAAGTGTTGCGCCTGTCGCCCAAATCGGCGCGGTTGTGTACGAAATCGCCGAACAAACGAGCTTCCAATGTGCCGTATTTGTTCAGGTCAAACCACTGATTCAATTCCAACTCTAAACCGTGAAGCTGGGTATTGCCGGCGCGCCAATATTTGGTCGGAAGGCGTTGGCCGCCGTCGTGCCGCATCGACCAAGAAGGCATAATCTTTGAATTGGGTTCTGTACCAGCTTGCGCGAAGCCGTCCGTCTTTCCAGCCGAATTGCTGTTGAATTCCCAGTTCTAGCGGTTTCAGGACGGAGGACATCGACCGCCCAGTGTGATTCGGCGAGCCATCAGGGCATAGTGATCGCCGCCTGAGTACAACTCGTTGACTTCAGGAGCGCGTTGCGAACGGCTATATCGCGCGCCCAGCTTCCAGAAGTCAAACAAATCCACGCCTACACCGGCATGATAGTGGTTCAAACTGTATTTCAGACGACCTCTTTCCTGCAAACTTTGAACTGTCGAGCTATTGCGTCCAGGTTTGAAATCGCCGATATCGACCGAGTGGCGAACCTGACCGTGCCGCCAGCCCAACGAAGCATCCCAGTTTTTCCATTTGAAGTTTTCCAACGCGAAAATACCGCATTCTTTGCTGTCGGTATCAGGCAGATAGGCGTAGTTTCCGGTACGTTTGCCGTTGATACCGGAAGATTCCGTGCTGCGTGTGCTTTCAATCCGCGCCCAGCGTACCTTTTCAGCCAAGAGTCAACTGTGGTTGAACTCCAAACGGCTTTGGAAGGTTTTTGCTGTCCAGCGTTTGCATTTTGGTATCGCCTAAATATTCTGAGGTAGGCGTTTTGCGTATAAGCAGCTTGAACTTGATGTTCTCTATCCACGGAGCCAACGGACGGTACATGGCCTCAGCCTGCCAACGGGTTTGCTGGGCGCGCACGGAGGCATACTCGCGTCCGGTTTTTGTTAGAAGAGCCGCTATGATGATTGTGTCCGGATGAAGCAAAATTGTAATAACCGAATCCGGCAATGCCTGATTTGCTTAAGAAGCGGCTTACAGACAAACCGACGTAGCTGCTGCTCGCCGATATGGCTCAAGCCGAAAGCAAAGTTCTGATTGCTCAAATGGCTGTTTTTCAGACGACCTTTTTCAACAGGCATATCGTCTTTCGCGGCATTGACGACCTTAATCCCTACGGTCTTTGCTGCCATCGTAAAGCGGATTCTCTACCCAATCGCCCCAAGACGGTTTATTCACTTTGTACAGTTCAGACTCGTCAGGCTCCGACCCATCGTTATAGCGTTTCCACTGGGCGATAAAAAGCCGGAATATCTTTCGCGATATAACGGAAAATGGCTCTATTTAAGGTTTCGCTAATATCCGGAGTAACCTGACATGCCCACATCAGACGCGAGCTGTAAATATTGGCAGGATCGTAACAGGTTGCTGGCTTGGAATCGCCGGGGATGCGGTAATCATCCGAATGGGTGTCCGCGCCCGACAAAATGCCAAGCCACATTGCCTACCTTACCGTTTAATTTGAACGCAGCGACGCGCGGCGTATTGTAACCGCCGCTCACTTCCACTTTGCCGCCCACGTCTTTTTCAGGCAGTTGGCTCGCAATCACGCCTGTATCGACATCGACCGCACCACCAATCGCATTACCGCCATGACAGTACAGAAGCCGATGATTTCAAAACGGTAATTTTTCCGCCATAAACGGATTGACCATCAACGGCAAATCAGGGACCTAAAGAAGAAGCGTCCGAAATACCCAATCCATTTTCACTGACATACGCGTGAACCGCTCAAACTGCGGATTTGCGGTACGCCTGTATTAGGGCCGTAAGCATTATTTTGAACACCGGACACTTGTTCCACAGTCTGCCCGAGCGATACGGCGCGTTTTGTTTTCAAATCATTCGTAGTCAAGACTTCCTCGTCTTTTCAGGTAGTCTTTGCACCAGATTGCAAACGCCAGTTGTTAGAAGGTGCTTTCGCAGTGAACCTTGACTTCAGGCAAGTCTACTTGCGGGTATCTTCCGCAACCACTTGTCCTGAAAAACCGCTAAAACAGCACACAATATTCTGTTTTTATTGAAAAAGATAGTTTGCTTCACCATTCATCCTTTTTAGATAACACATCACGAAAGGCGATATGATATATCATTTTCTTTACCTAGAATGCGGATAACTTTATCTTTATTTATGAACTTTGATTTTTGTCAATAGTTACAAAAGAATCAGTAAAAATACTATTAAGTACACATAAAGAATTAATTATAAGAATAAAGAGGTCGTCTGAAAACGTTTGTTTTCAGACGACCCTTTTTATACTAACCCTCTTATTTTCGCATTTCAACCAACATCCGACACACGCCCAATCCGCCGCTGCCAAGATTGCGGCGACAAAACCGATGTTGGAAAATGCCTGCCCAGACGGTAACGTAATGTCCCAAAGCGCGCCGCCGCCGATGCCGACGTTGTAGAGGCCTGAATAAATCGAGTTAGCGACATCCGTCGCATCCGAGGCAAAGTCCATACTTTGGAGACCATGCCGAGGCTTAAGACGACGATGGCGATACCTCAGACAAACACCAGCGCGTAAACGGCTATCGGGTAAGCGGCAGGGGCAGCAGGCAGAGCGTTGAAGCCATGATGACGGATACCGAGGTCAGCAGGAATGTGCGCTGGTGTTTGGCAAACCATTTGCCGAACAAATACGACGCGGCAAACCCTGCCAGCCCGTACAGGCTCAAGACGATGGTAACTTGTTCGGGCGCGAAGCCGCCGGCTTGCAGGACGAAGGGTTCGATATAGCTGTATGCCGTAAAGCGGGCGGTAATCAGCAGGACGGTCAGCGCGTACAGCAGCATGAGGTTTTTTGCGCTGAGCAATCCGGGCAGGCTTTTGAGCGAACCTGTGTTCACGCTGGGCAGCAGCGGCAGGTTTTTCGCCAATATGCCCGCGACCGCCGCCGCGCAAAGTCCGATAAGCAAAAAGCTGAACTGCCAGCTTGAATGTTGCCCGATAACGCGCCCCAGCGGGATGCCCGCCACCATCGCCATAACCGTGCCCGTACTGAGCAGCCCCAAAGCCTGATTGCCTTTTACCCTGCGGCGCAACGCGCACCGCCAGCGAGGCGGTAATCGACCAAAACACGGCATGCGTCAGGGCGATACCGATGCGGCTGACGAGCAGGATTTCGAAACTTCGGGCGAAATAGGAAACGATGTGGTTGAGGGTAAAGAACGCGAAGAGGACGAGCAGCAGCTTTCGGCGTTCGATGTTTTTCGTTACCAGCATCAGCGGCAGTGACAGCAAACGCGACAATCCACGCATACACGGTAGTCATGATGCCGACTTCGGTCGGCGGTATATTGAAGGTCGCGCCGATGTCGCTCAATAGGGCAATCGATATATTCGGTGGTGTTGAAAATGAATGCGCCGACTGCCAGGGCGATGACGCTTAGCCATTGTTTGTTTGTGTTTGCTGACATTAGTTTCCTTTTTATATTTTTTCTTCAAGATTTTAACGAGTCTGTAATTATACTACTTTCAGACGACCTTCCTACTGCGACGACGCAAATTTTCGCCCTAGACGCTCCCCGCATCATCAGCATACAATCTTTCATGAACACCAAACGCCCCAAGCTCTCCCTGTTTTGCCCACATTTACGGCATGAACGGGCACTGTCCTGTTGGAACAGCATTCCGAGTGGATGCCGGTCAACGATGCCGACTACGACAATGCGCCCGCATTGCCGGAGGATTCGTGTTTGCGGACGAAGCGTTTATACGACCGACGGCAGCGTGCCGCCGCTCGTCCTGCCCGACAACATCAAAAATCTTCAACGAAGAACGCGCAACTCGAACGCCGCAGGCTCGATGCGCTGGCTTTGGAAGAGTTGAGCAAAAACCCTAGCCGCCGCCCTAAGCCGAGAGCGACCTCGAAGCCCTGCTCGAAAAATCGACTTTCATTTGAAACAAGACAATCTGTTCAATAAAATCTTTTCAGACGACCCTCCAAGCAGCAAAGGGTCGTCTGAAAGATAAAATCGTTGACAATCCAAACCGATTTGGTACATTGTTCAACACTTATCAATCCCCTCGTTTCCCAACCGACAAAGGAGTCGAGAAGATGTTTTTCAAAAAGCGTCAACCTAGCCCAATATGATCCGGAGCTGGCAGCCGCCATTGCCCAAGAAGACCAACGCCAGCAAGACCACGTCGAACTGATTGCTTCCGAAAACTACGTCAGTTGCGCCGTGATGGAGGCACAAGGTTCGCAATTGACTCAACAAATACGCCGAGGGCTACCCGGCAAACGATACTACGGCGGCTGCGAATACGTCGATATCGTCGAACAGCTGGCAATCGACCGCGTCAAAGAACTCTTCGGTGCGGAATACGCCAACGTCCAACCCCATTCCGGCTCCCCAAGCCAATCAAGCCGTGTACGCCTCGTCCTCAAACCCGGCGACACCATCCTCGGCATGAGCCTCGCCCACGGCGGCCACCTGACCCACGGCGCCAGCGTCAATATTTCCGGCAAACTCTACAACGCTGTTGCTCACGGACTGGATGAAAAACGAAGTCCCTGATTACGCCGAAGTCGAACGCCTCGCGCTCGAACACAAACCCAAAATGATTGTTGCCGGCGCATCTGCCTACGCCCTGCAAATCGACTGGGCGAAATTCCGCGAAATCGCCGACAAAGTCGGTGCCTACCTCTTCGTCGATATGGCACACCACGCAGGCCTGATTGCCGGCGGCGAATATCCCAACCCCGTCCCGTTCTGCGACTTTGTGACCACCACCACCCATAAAACCCTGCGCGGCGCGCGCGGCGGCGTGATTTTGTGCCGCGACAACACGCATGAAAAAGCGTTGAACTCCGCCATCTTCCCAAGCCTGCAAGGCGATCCGCTGATGCACGTTATCGCCGCCAAAGCCGTTGCGTTCAAAGAAGCCCCTGCAACCCGAGTTCAAACAATACGCGAAACAGGCGAAAAATCAACGCCGCAGCCATGGCGGAAGAATTGGTCAAACGCGGTTTGCGCATCGTTTCCGGCCGCACAGAAAAGCCACGTTTTCCTCGTTGACCTGCAACCGATGAAAATCACCGGCAAAGCCGCCGAAGCCGCATTGGGCAAAGCAAACATCACCGTCAATAAAACGCCATTCCAAATGACCCGAAAAACCGTTCGTTACCTCCGGCATCCGCATCGGCTCCGCCGCCATGACCACACGCGGTTTCAACGAAGCCGACGCCCGAGTCCTCGCCAACCTCGCTGCCGACGTTTTGGCAAATCCTGAAGACGAAGCGAATCTGGCAAATGTCCGCAGCAAATCACCGCGCTTTGCGATAAATACCCCGTTTACGGCGCATAATCCGCTTGCCCGGTTGGGCATTGTGTATCACGGAGAGGTCGTTCGAAAAATCTGAAAAGGGTTTTCAGACGACCTTATTCTGTTCATTTCAGACTACAATACCGAATTAAATTCTCTCATCAACCCGACGAACTCCGTCTCATCATAAAGCAAGGAATACCCATGCATACCGAAGCCGTTTTAACCGTATTGAAAAACCTGCAAAACCAAATCTGCGCCGCGCTTGAGCAGGAAGACGGCGGGGCGGGGTTTGCGTGTGAAGAATGGACGGGCAAATTGGGCGTGGGCGAAACCCGCGTATGAAAACGGCGCGGTATTCGAGCAGGCGGGCGTGAATTTTTCGCATGTGAAGGGCAGCAAAATGCCCGCTTTTGGCAACGGTGCACCGCCCTGAATTGGCGGGTGCGGCGTTTGAGGCAATGGGCGTGTCGCTGGTGATTCATCCGAAAAATCCGTATGTGCCGACCAGCCATGCGAATGTGCGCTTTTTTATCGCGTATCCGGAAGGCGGCGAGCCTGTGTGGTGGTTTGGCGGCGGCTTTGATTTGACGCCGTTTTATCCGTTTGAAGAAGATATTTTGCACTGGCATACGGTCGCGCGGGACGTATGCGCGCCGTTTGAGGGAAGCGGTTTTATCCCGAGTTCAAAAATGGTGCGACGAGTATTTTTACCTGAAACACCGCGGCGAAACACGCGGCGTGGGCGGTTTGTTTTTCGATGATTTGAACCACTGGGATTTCGACACCTGTCTGAATTTCATCAAGGCAGTCGGCGAAGGCTATATCGAGGGCGTATTTGCCGATTGTGGCGAAACGCAAAAACACACCGCACGGCGAACGCGAGCGCGATTTCCAGCTTTACCGGCGCGGGCGTTATGTAGAATTTAATTTGGTTTGGGACAGGGGCACGCTGTTCGGCCTGCAAAGCGGCGGACGCACGGAAAGCATTTTGATGTCCATGCCGCCTTTGGTGCGCTTCGAGTATCGATACGCGCCGGAAGAAGGTTCGCCCTGAAGCGCGGCTGAACGAGTTTCTCACTGCCCGCGACTGGCTCTCGGAGATGCAAATAATGGCGGATAAACGCAAGCCCGACGCCCATCCTTCGGATAAATTCATCCTTGCTATGATTGTCGCGGCGGTGTTCCTGGTAATCATCATCGGCGGCGGATTTATCGCCGTAGAATATTTTAAGGCGCATCCCGAAGCGTTTGAATTGAAGCCGCCTGCGAAATAGTTTAGGAAGAAAGACTAAAGGTCGTCTGAAACTTTTCAGACGACCTTTTTCAGCTTTAAAACCCTTATTTACAAAACAGCCAAAGCCGCGTCGTAATCAGGCTCGTTGGCAATTTCGGCAACCAGTTCGCTGTGCAGGACTTTGTCGTTTTCGTCCAAAACCACAACGGCGCGCGCAGTCAGTCCGCGCAACGGGCTGTCGGTCAGAGCGACGCCGTAATCGGCGGCAAAGCTGCTGCGGAATGTAGACAAGTTCACAACATTGTCCAAACCTTCCGCACCGCAGAAACGCGCTTGGGCAAACGGCAAATCGGCTGAAATGCACAGCACAACCGCGTTGTCCAAAGAAGACGCGCGTTGGTTAAACGTACGCACGGATTGGGCGCACACGCCGGTATCGACGCTTGGGAAAAATGTTCAATACTTTACGTTTACTCCGCAAAATCCGCCAAAGTTTTTGTCGGACAGGTCGGCAGCAGTCAGGTTGAATGCAGGCGCAGTTTGACCAGCGGCTGGCAGGTCGCCGGAAGTGTGGACAGGGTTGTCGTGAAGGTAATTTGAGCCATAAGGGTTTCTTTTAGGTTGGACGAAAAATATTGACGAGGATAGAAGGTTTTTATCTATTTGCCAAGGATACATAATTAAGGGCAATATGTCTAGAATCAGGTCGTCTGAAAAATTTCAGACAACCTTTGTCTATGCACTTTATGCCCGTTCACACCCACAGCCAAGCCCAAACGTTGCGCCCTTTCGCCTTGCAGCAACACCAACGTCCGACAGGCGGAGGCGGTATTCATACATTCCAGCCCGATGCCGTGTGCGGCGAGTTCGGCGGCGATTTTCGGATGGAGAAACTGCTTCCTCCTGTGCCGATGATGATAACTTCGGGCAAACTGTCTGACTCCAGAGCTCGTCTGAAACAGGTCGGCGGCGGTCAGTTCGGACGGCGTTTGCGCCTTCATTGCTTCGATTTTGCCGTTGCGCTGATGATGGGCGCGGTGTGGTTTTGCCGCCCGCTTTCGATTGCGCCCGCCCGATAAGCGGTCAGGCTTTAGGGTTTCATCGGTTTGTTTTCTTCAATCAGCATTTTTCTTCCGTTTCTTTCTCGGCTTGATACATCTATTTCAAACAGGCTTTGCGCCCTTTCGCCGCGTTCCGTAAAAAAGGTGCAAAATCAGGCAATTTCAGGTAGGATGGGCGACTTTAGCCTGCGTCTTCCGCCCTTGCAAAATCAGCATTATAGTGGATTAACTTTAAACCAGTACGGCGTTGCCTCGCCTTGCCGTACTATCTGTACCGTCTGCGGCTTCGTCGCCTTGTCCTGATTTAAAGTTAATCCACTATATCAATCTCTGCGGCGGCGGCACGTTTCGGGCTTTTCTGAATTTCTGTTTTACTTTTTGATTTAAGAAAACCGGCTCACAGGAGGCACAATGAAGCCAGTAAACATCGGTCTTTTAGGTTTAGGTACGGTCGGCGGCGGTACGGCTGCCGTGTTGCAGGACAATGCGGCGGAAATCAGCCGCCGTTTGGGACGCGAAGTGCGCATCAGTGCCGTATGCGACTTGAGCGAAGAAAAAGCCCGCCAAATCTGCCCGTCCGCAGCCTTTGTCAAAGACCCGTCTCGAACTGGTCGCGCGTGAAGACGTCGATGTCGTCGTCGAACTGTTCTGGCGGTACCGGCATCGCCAAAGACGCTGTGCTGAAAGCCATTGAAAACGGCAAACATATCGTTACCGCCAACAAAAACTGCTCGCCGAATACGGCAACGAAATCTTCCGTTGGCGGAAGAAAAACGTCATGGTGCAATTTGAAGCGGCTGTGGCAGGCGGCATCCCGATTATCAAAGCCCCTGCGAAGGCCTCGCCGCCAACCGCATCCGCAGCATCGCCGGCATCATCAACGGCACCAGCAACTTCATCCTCTCAGAAATGCGAAAAGGCAGCGCGTTTGCCGACGTATTGAAAGAAGCGCAGGCATTGGGCTATGCCGAAGCCGACCCGACCTTTGACATCGAAGGCAACGACGCAGGCCATAAAATCGTCTATCATGAGTGCGCTGGCATTCGGTACGCCGATGAACTTCCCCGCCTGCTACCCTCGAAGGCATCAGCAAACTCGACAGCCGCGATCATCAAATACGCCGAAGAACTCGGCTACCGCATCAAAACTTTTGGGCATCGCCCGTAAAACCGACAAAGGCATCGAATTGCGCGTCCACCCGACCCTGATTCCCGAAAGCCGTCTCTTGGCAAACGTCAACGGCGTGATGAATGCCGTGCGCGTCAATGCCGATATGGTTGGCGAAACCTTATACTACGGCGCGGGCGCAGGCGCATTGCCGACTGCTTCCGCCGTGGTTGCCGACATCATAGACATCGCACGCCTGATTGAAGCGAATACCGACCACCGCGTACCGCATCTGGCGTTCCAACCCGCACAAGTCCAAGCGCAAACCATCCTGCCTGTGGACGAAATGCACCAGCAGCTACTACCTGCGCGTCCAAGCCAAAGACGAACCGGGCACGCTGGGACAAATCGCCGCGCTTTTGGCAAAAGAAAACGTGTCCATCGAAGCCTTTAATTCAAAAAGGCGTGATCGACCAAACCACCGCCGAAAATCGTGATTCTGACCCACAGCACGGTCGAGAAAAACATCAAGCGCGCCATTGCCGCCATCGAAGCATAAGCTGCGTGGAGAAACCGATTACCGTCGATCCGCATGGAAAGCCTGCATGACTGAGCCGAAAAACGAAATGTCCGCCGAAGAGCAAGCTGCGGCGCGTTAAAAAGCAAAAGCCAAAATCCGCACCATCCGCATTTGGGCGTGGGTCATTTTGGCACTGCTCGCCGCGACCGCCCTGCTCTCGCAGTGTGCCATGTCCAAACCGCAGGCGAAGCAGAACATCTTTGAGTCTTGCGTGAAAAACATCCCCTTTGCCGAAAAATGGCAAAACGATTTGAAGGAAAGGGGCTTGGATTCAAACAACAGCAAACTCGCCGCCGATTACTGCACCTGTATGTGGGATGTTTTGGACAAACTCTCCGAAGATCAAATCCGTTCATTGGGCAAACTCAGCCCGCAAGAGCAGCTCGACCTGCTCGGCGGCGCAAGCGTTTAAAGATCGCGACAAAGCAGCGTGGCAGGTTTGAAGGCGGAATAATCCGGCTTTGACATGGCAAAAAGGTCGTCTGAAACTCCGTTTGGTGTTTGAACTGACTTTCAAATCTTGGACACTCATAGAAGCCTATTCAGGCATCTGCAAGCTGGGTTCTGTAGGCGACAGGACTCAGCTTTTTCAATTCTCAAACTGCAACGCTCCCTGGTTGTAGTAATCCATATAGTCATCTATCTCGCTTCATCAATTCATCTACCGTCAATCCACCTGCGCTAGTAGAAACACCTGTCTTCAACACCGCAAAGAAGCTTCCATCGGCGCATTGTCCCAACAGTTCGCCTTTCGCGACATGCTTTGAACCATGCGAATGCCCCGCAAGCAATTCTCATACCCGCCGTACGGTACAGCACACCTTGGTCGGAATGCAGCATCGTTCCTTTATCAGTCAGACGGGGTGCGGCTTTTTCGAGCATTTCTCCACCATTTCGCTGTCGGCTCTGCGGCTCATGGCGTAGGCGACGATCTCGCGGTTGAACAAGTCCAAGATTGGCGAGAGGTACAGTTTGCCGTCCTTCCCTTTGAGTTCGGTAACGTCGGTCAGCCATTTTCGCTGGGCTGGCTTGAACCGGCGTTTGAGGAGGTGTCCGATATTTCGCCCATGGCGGGATGGCGGTAGGCTTTTCGCCCGTGCGAGGGCTTTTCAGTTCCAATTGCTTCATCAACCGCGCCACTTTTTGCGGTTCAATCTCACGCTGCGGCAATGCGCCTTTGTCCGTAGCGCCCTTTGACTGCCGGTAGGTTTCGACAAGGAGGGCTTTGTCAGCTTCGTCGGGATTGGCCGGTCTTGGCGATGGTAGTAAAAGCTGCTTTTGGGCAGGTCTGCGATGCAGCAGGTATTTGAGCGGGTGTTGCGCCCTCAGTGTTTGGACGGTTTGGCTGTCCCTTTTTCATCTGCTTTTGGGCTGAGGGCTTTTAACTCCTTTAGGTAGGCAACCTCTGCGCGCATATAGCACAACTCTTCGATAAGCTCTGCCTGTGTTTTTTCTTGGTCGGGTTTATCTGCGATGAAGGGGTTTTTGCGGTGTTCGGTCATGGTTTTGGATTGGGATGTTCGAGTGCGCCGATACCGCCTTCTTGATAGGCGCGTATCCATCGTCTCAGGTGGGTCTCGGGAAATGCTGTAGTGGTCTGCGGTACGCTGTTGGCTGTGTATATGCAGGTAGTGGAGGCTATGGCTTGGTATTTGAAGTGTAATGTATATTTGCTCATAAAAAAACTGCACCTTGTGAGTTGGAGGGGATGTCCAACTTTTGGGGTGCAGTTCAGTTTTCAGACGACCTTTTCTCAATATAGGCAGGCATCACGCCGCCCTTCACGGTATAATCCGCCTCATATCACTTCACAACAAGGAACACACAAGATGGATTGGAAAGGACGCGAACAGAGTCAAAACGTAGAAGACCGACGCGGCAGCAGCGGTGGAGGCGGCGGCGGTAGAACGCCCGGCATCCTCGGCATCATCGTCGTTTTGATCGGCGCTTATTACGGCGTCGATTTGAGCGGCTTGGTCGGCACGCCTTCCATGGGTACGAGTTCAACCCAAACCTCCCAGCTCAAAACCTCAAGAAGAAGCCGAGCTGAACGAACTTTGCCCGCGTCGTCCTCGCCGATACGGGAAAAAGCCTGGGGCAGCTATTTCAAGCAACACGGACAAAATTACACCCTGACCACGCTGGTGTTATACAACGGCGGTACATCCACCGCTCTGCGGCATGGGCCAATCGGCAATGGGCCCGTTTTACTGCTCGGGCGACCAAAAAGTCTATCTCGACTTAGACTTTTATAGGGATATGCAGACCAAACTCAACTCTGCCAGCGATGCCGCGTTTGCCTACGTCATCGCATACGAAGTCGGACACCACGTCCGAAAAACCTGCTCGGTATCCCTGCCTAAAGTCCACAGAATGCAGCAACAGGTCGGCAAAAAGAAGCCAATGCCCTTTCCGTCAAACTCGAATTGCAGGCGGACTGCTACGCGGGCATTTGGGGGCATTACGCCGTCAACAATAATATCTTCAAACCCGAAGACATCCCCAAAGCCATGCTGGCTGCCGAATCCGTCGGCGACGACCGCCTGCAGAAAGACGGGCAGGGCTATGTTGTTCCCGACAGCTTTACACACGGCTCGTCCGAACAGCGCATGGTATGGCTCAAACGCGGTTTGACAGTGCGACATCAATCAATGCAACACTTTCGGCAATTGATTGAAACCGCAGGAATGGTTATTTGATATAATCTCCAAAGGTCGTCTGAAAAGCCTTCAGACGACCTTTGCCTATGTTAGAATAAGCCCGTTTTCCATTCACAATCACAAAGGAAACCATCATGGCAAACATTGCCCGCGACATCTTCAAAGCCTACGACATCCGAGGCATTGTCGGCAAAACCCTGACCAACGAAGCCGCCTACCCTCATCGGCAAAGCCATCGCCACCCGAGCCGCCGAAAAAGGCATTACCCTGCATCGCACTCGGACGCGACGGACGCTTGAGCGTCCCGAACCGATGGAACACATCCAGCGCGGCTTTACCGACAGCGGCATCAACGTCCTCAATGTCGGCATGGTCGCTACCCCCATGCTTTTATTTCGCCGCCATCAACGAATGCGGCGGCAGCGGCGTGATGATTACCGGCAGCCACAACCCGCCCTGATTACAACGGCTTTCAAAATGATGCTCGGCGGCGACACCTCTCGCAGGCGAAGCCATCCAAGGACTGCTCGCCCTGATCGAAGCCGACAAACTGACCGCTTCCGATAAAAAGGCAGCGTAACCGAAAAAGACATCTCCGGCGAATACCACAACCACATCGTCGGCCACGTCAAACTCAAACGCCCCATGAAAAATCGCCATCGACGCGGGCAACGGTAGGGCGGCGCATTCTGCAGGCAAGCTCTACAAAGGTTTGGGTAACGAAGTGACCGAACTTTTCTGCGAAGTGAACGGCAATTTCCCCAACCACCATCCCGACCCTTCCAAACCGAAAAACCTGCAAGATTTTGATTGCCGCGCTGAAAAACAGCGACGCCGAAATCGGCTTGGCTTTTGACGGCGATGCCGACCGCTTGGGCGTCGTGACCAAAGACGGCAACATCATCTATCCCGACCGCCAGCTCATGCTGTTCGCCCAAGACGTTTTGAGCCGCAACCCCGGCGCAAAAGTCATCTTCGACGTCAAATCCACCCGCCTGCTAGCTCCGTGGATTAAAGAACACGGCGGCGAAGCCGTCATGGAAAAAACCGGCCACAGCTTCATCAAGTCCACCATGAAAAAAACCGGCGCGCTGGTTGCCGGCGAAATGAGCGGACACATCTTTCAAAGAACGCTGGTTCGGCTTCGACGACGGCATGTACGCCGGCGCTCGCCTCTTGAAATCCTGTCTGCCTTCGACAATCCGTCCGAAGTGCTGAACAGCCTACCGCAGAGCATTTCCACGCCCGAACTCAACATCGACCCTGCCCGAAGGCAGCAACGGCCATCAGGTTATCGACGAACTCGCCGCCAAAGCCAAATTCGAAGGCGCGACCGAAATCATCACCATCGACGGCCTGCGCGTGGAATTCTCCCGACGGCTTTCGGCCTGATGCGCGCCTCCAATACCACGCCGATTTTTGGTGTTGCGCTCGAAGCGGATTCCGACGAAGCCATCGGGCGGATTCAAAACCAGTTCAAAGCCGTCATCGAAAGCAATCCCGCGCTGAAATGGCCGCTGTAAACGGTTAACGCTTTAGATCAAAGGTCGTCTGAAAAACAGAAATGCAGATATCGCCAAACTGTTTTCAGACGACCTTGCTGTTTTCTGAATTTAATATTCCTTCCCCTAGAGACGAATTCAATTTCATGTCAGTCATGACTGGCGCTTATTACAATCGCAACTCTTCAAAATGGTTACTTACCGTAACATTTGAAACAGTAGGAAAATCCATCAGTTCTGGGTTGATTATGTAATTTGTCAACTATCAGAAGGATTCAAATGGTAAATAGTCGTCAAAACATTAACAAAAACCTTTCCCTTTTACCATTATTTTTCATCGACATCCGTTATAAAAATAAATTTCCCTATCTTTCAGATATATGATTTGATTTCTCTTCAAATCTACTCGTCCATTCCTCAATCGATTTATTCATGAGTGCATTTTGAATATACAGTTCAAACTGATGGCCATAAGAAAAATCTATTCCTACTTTAATAAATAATCATCTCCAAAAATTTTGATTCAAAAATCAGCCCATAGCTCATCTTGAAATTTTTATTTACTTCTTTTATGAAATCATTAAATTCAATCATCTGATTACCTCTGACGGCAGCTTTATATAAGCTGCTTGATTAGTTGTCCGATGGACATCTGCGCTTTTGCTGCCCCTTAGAACGTGTTCATTGTCTCAGCCTCTGCTGTAAACCATCGGCATGAACAGAAAAACCTACCCAAGCGATATCAGTCGCGAGCAATTTGCGCCTCCTTCCCCTGCTGGAAAGTGCCTGTAAACGCACAGCGCCACGCCAGGTGGACTTGCATGATGTCTTTGTGCGCCATTCTACCTGCAACGCACTGGCTGCTCCTGGCGCGCTTTGCCGGGCGACTTCCCAAATGGCGCACCGTGCATTCCCTTACTTCCAGAGATGGACTGAACCACGCGAGAGTGGCATCAGCATTCTTGAGGAAGCATTAAAAAAATTAGGTAGTTGCGGAGCGCCGCAAGCAGGGGCGCCATGAAGCAACTACTTTCCTGATTATTGATGCGCAGAGTGTGAAGAACACGGATACCGCCATGGAAAAAGGCTACGATGCGGGCAAGAAGGTTAGCGGTATCAAGCGACATATAGCGGTTGACACGCAAGGTTTGCCGCATGCCCTTGCGGTAACGACGGCGGATGTTACGGATAGAAAAGGCTGCCTGGTGGCATTGGAACGTGGGCGGGATAATCTTGGTGCGATACAAAAAATCCTTGCTGACGGTGGTTACACGGGTAAGGCATTTGCTTCGTCGGTACAGGAGTTGATTGGTGCGGAGGTAGAGATTGCCAAACGAAACGAATTGCACCGTTTTGCAGTATTGCCGAAGCGATGGGTAGTAGAGCGCAGCTTTTCCTGGTTGGAAAAGAACAGGCGGCTTTGGAAAAACTGCGAGCGTAAGTTGAGTACCAGTCTGCAAATGGTAGCTTTTGGCTTTCTTGGGAGTCCTGCTACTGAAGACTATGAACACGCTCTTAAAAATCTCAAAAGATTATAGTCGGTCGTCTGAAAACCGATATCAACCCTCTCCACCTCTCCCAATCCAGAATATAACGAAATCGCATTAAATTAAAACCAAGCATTCTTTTCCGTTTTTCAGACGACCTGTTTACAGTATCGCCACTGTTTTTCAGAAAAATCACCATTCAACCAAACAATTAAAGCCGCGCAGGCAAACGTTCTGCCTCAAGCAGCCGTCCGCACAAAAGGAACCGACATGACTCCAGCCAACCTGCTTTCCCAACGAACTTTCCGCACAACTCGCCGCCCTCCGCCTACACAGCTCGCTTGGCTTTCCGGCTACTGCTGGGCGCAAAGTCAGGGGCGGCGGGCGGTTTGAGTGTTTCCGCAGCTCCCGCCGTTGCAGCCCCGCGCGACGCGTGTTGGTCTTATCCGCCTCGCAAACGGGCAATGCGCGCGGCGTTGCCGAATCTTTACACGCCAAACTCAAAAACGCCGGCGTAGAAGCCGTATTGAGCAGCGCGGGTGACTTCAAAAGCAAAACCCTGCCCGATGAAGACATCGTGTTATTGGTAACATCCACGCAAGGCGAGGGCGAGCCGCCCGAAGAAGCCCTGCCGCTGTATAAATTCGTCTTCGGCAAAAAGCCCCTGATTTGGGCAAACTCACTTTTGCCGTCTTGGGTTTGAGCGATTCCTCCTATCCCAATTTCTGCCAAACGGGCAAAAGACTTTGACGCTAAATTTGCCGAACTGGGCGCACGTCGTCTGAACGACTTTGGGCATCTGCGATTTAGAGTTTCAAAACGCCGCCGATGCTTGGATAGAAGCCGTCGTCCCTCAAAGTCGCCGAGCTTGCCGCGCAAAGCCGCTGCAGCATCCGTTGCAACACCAGCCGCCCTTCAAACCGCAGGCACTGTCTATACCAAAGACAAACCCCTATACCGCCACCCTGTCCGTCCGCCAAAAAAATCACGTCCCGCTCCGCCGAGAAAGATGTGGAACACATCGAAATCGACCTGTCCGGCTCCGGACTGCACTATCAGGCAGGCGACGCATTGGGCGTACTCCCGCTCAATGCTCCGGCTTTGGTTCAAGAAATCCTCGATTTGCACCAATTAAGCGGCGAAGAAAAAAATCCGCCTTTCAGACGACCTCGAAACCGACATCCGCACCGCCCTGACCGAGTCCGCCGACATCACGCAAAAACACGCCGGCACTGGTGCAACAATACGCCGAATTGTCCGGCAGCGAAGCGCTCAAAACCACAGCCGCCGACAAAACCCGCTTGGACGCCTACCTCGCCGCCACCCCGCCCGTCGGCGTTTTTCGCCGCCCATCCCCCATCCGCTGGACGCACAAACCCTGTTCCAACTGTTTCGCTCCCCAAACCCCGCGCCTTTACTCCATCGCCTCCGCACAAGACGAAGTCGGCGAAGAAGTACACCTGACCGTCGGCGTCGTCCGCTTCGAACACCACGGCAACACCTACACCGGCGCAGCCTCAGGCTATCTGGGCGAACGTCTTGAAGAAGGCAGCGAAGTGCGCGTTTTCGTCGAACCCAACCCCAACTTCCGCCTGCCCGCCGACGGCAACATCCCCTGTCATCATGATAGGCGCAGGCACAGGCATCGCCCCTTCCGCGCCTTCATGCAGCAACGTGCCGCCAACGGCGACAGCGGCAAAAACTGGCTCATCTTCGGCAACCAACGCCTCGCTGACGACTTCTCTACCAGCTCGAATGGATCGATTACCGCAAAGACGGCATCCTCACCCGCGCCGACTTGGCATGGAGCAGGCAAGGCGAACACAAAGTCTATGTCCAACACAAAATTGCCGAACACGCCGCCGAAGTCTGGAACTGGCTGCAACAAGGCGCACATCTCTACGTCTGCGGCGACGCCACCCGCATGGCACGCGACGTAGAAACCGCCCCTGCTCGACGTCATCGAAACCCAAGGCAAACTCAGCCGCGACGATGCCGAAGACTATCTCAACGAAATGCGCGAAGACAAACGCTACCAACGCGACGTTTATTGATACCGCCCCTAAACGAAAGGTCGTCTGAAAAGCCCAAAATCAGGTTTTCAGACGACCTTTACCAAATCTTATTCGACGGTTTCAGGTAGCGTCCGTCATCAAATGTATTAATCCACTGCGGCCTTTAACGCATATAAAATAGCTAGCGGTAATACCGCTTAAAAACGCTTCCGCCCATGCAACGAGGAAAAACACGGGAAATGCCGTACCCACAATGCTGTTTCAGGAAAAGCCCGCACCCTGTCCAATATGCCGACCAAAACACCCCCGGTCAGCAGCATGCCCGCTGCGGATGCTAAAAACCATTGACAAAAATGAAGATAAAAATATTGGCGGGAAGCCGGTTGACCCTAGGCGCGAGAGCAAATTGACCGCCAGCGCAGGCAGAAACAACGCAAGCGCATTGACCGGATAAGCCTGCCAATCTGAGCCGAATATCCAAACATAGGGCAACATAGCAACGCACAGACCCAAAATGCCAGCGGTACCTCAAGCATCAAGGCAATCAGGTTGACCGCCAACAGATGGTAACTCATCCCCGCAAGCTGCCCGCCGTCAGGTGGTATCCAAGCTCCAGACCGACGCCAAAATAATCCCTGCCAATGCGGCTGCCGAGCCATGTTTTTCGAAATCACGATAAGCCTTCGGCGCGGATAATACCAACAATAAAACCAACACACACCACGCAGCAGCCAAAATCAAACCCGAAAACCATCCCTGTTTGGAAAAGCATATATCCTCAATGTTTAAAAAGCGTTTCAGACGACCTGATTATAGTGGATTCGCATAATCGAAAGGAAACAAAGCCTTGTCGGTTTTGTTTCATCCTGAAAAGCGTTAGAATAACGGACTTTGCTTTTTGACTCGGGAAAATTTCAATATGTTGTGGAGCGTGCTGATTATTATTTTATTGCTTTGCCATCGGCATCGTGTTTTTACTGCACAAAAACAAGAACAAGATTGGGAACGCGAGCTTTCATCTGTCTGAAACGCGGCAGGGATTTTGACGAAAATCCGGACGAAGCATACGGACTTGCAGAAGAAGCAAAACCGCAGGCAACTAAAAACCATCGCCCGCCTGCGTCTTTTGGCGGCGCAACACGACTATAAGAAACGTACGCAAACGCTTTCAGACGATCCTCTTTCTCTCCAAGCTCGCTGGCGGAGGCTATGGGCGCATTTCAAGTTTCCCTCTTCCGTACAAGAAGATGAGGCAGATTCATCACCCACATACGAAACGTCGTCTGAAACCGATTTCGAGCCGGAATACCTCCACGAGCCTGAATTTCCCGCAACGCGCGACAATCCTCTCCCCAAAGTCCGCCTCAATGCCCACTAACCTGAGCAATATCCGGAAATCGTACCTGTTTGAAACGTCCGATACGCCGGAATATACGCCTGGTTTGGTAACAGGTGGCCCTTCGAAGAGATTACTTTGGAAGAAGCCACCCGCTCTCTGGACCGAAGCCGCCGTTCAAGAATGGGAAGAGCATCAAACCGCCAAACAAAACCCCGTTGCCATCACCGCTGAAAGCGAACCGGAAATCCGTTTGGTGCGGACATCGGTTACACCGATGAAAGGTTTGGAAGTCATTGATTTCAACGACCCTGTCTTACGCCGTACGCGCGAACGTGTCAAATCTTATGTGGATAGCATCCATCTGGAAAAAGCCGGCTCGACCCCATATCGAAACGGCACAAAACCGCTTTGCGTACCGCCGAACGTGAATCCATCCCCCTACGGCCAACTATTACGGTCAAAAGACGAAATCAACGTCATCGACATCCAAAAACAATCTCGCCATGCGCCGTGCCGCTCGCGACAAACCTGCCGCAGCCGTTGCCCCTGTGCGCGGATACCAGCCTCAAATTATTGAAGATGAGGATATTTTTGCCAATCTGAAACTGCCCGCAAACCGCCGCCGCACGCTCAAGCACTCCGAAGCTGCCGCAGAAAAAATGACCCGTCGTCAACTGTCTCAACAAGAAGCAGAAAGTGTTGAAAAATCAACGGCGAAACCCACCTCATCCTGCAGCAAGAAGCCCAGCTCCTGTTTTCAGCCGAAAAGCGGCGGTTCCCGCCAAACCGTCCCGCGCCGTTCGTGAAAAACACTCATCTCTCGTCCGCCCGCTCCTGACGCAACCGTTATCGAACCACCTCCCGTACCGCCTGTACCGGCACCTGCGGTCGATATTCCGAAACCGCCCCAATTCGATTTACCTGAAAACAAAATCGATATTCCCTGAACCGCCCGTGTTCCGTAACCATCCGTCCGTTTCCGTATTTGAGTCGGAGTTAACGCACATCAGCAACAATCCGGAAATTTCTATACATGATTACCTGATTCGCGAATCGGCAAGCGACACAATTAATGACGTTGATTCCAAAGCAGAACGATACCGTGGATGTATTCGGACGCGGCCTGCGCATGAGCAAACGTCGTCTGAAAACATTGAAACCAATGAAACACCATGGTTTGACGGCGACGATGATTGGGACGCGGCTTTGCAGACGACTCACCGACCCGCAGACGAACAGTATCCATCTGCCGACTCACCGCCCCTGCTCCTCCCGCCCCAGTTCGACCCTGCCGCGACGCAGACCGAAGAAGAATTGCTGAACAACAGCATCACCATCGAAGAAAAACTGGCGGAATTCAAGGTCAAAGTCAAAAGTCGTGGATTCCTATTCCGGTCGCGATTACGCGTTACGAAATCGAACCTGATGTCGGCGTACGCGGCAATTCGGTCATGAACCTCGAAAAGACCTCGCCCTGTTCAGCTTGGCGTTGCCTCTATCCGCGTCGTCGAAACCATTCCCGGCAAAACCTGTATGGGCTTGAGCTGCCGAACCCGAAACGGCAAATGATACGCTTGAGCGAAATTTTTCAATTCGCCCGCATTTACCGAATCCAAATCCAAGCTCACGCTCGCGCTCGGTCAGGACATTACCGGACAGCCCGTCGTTACCGACTTGGGCAAAGCGCCGCATTTGCTGGTTGCCGGTACGACCGGTTCGGGTAAATCGGTCGGCGTTAACGCCATGATTCTGTCCATGCTCTTTCAAAGCGACGCCTGAAGACGTACGCATGATTATGATTGACCCGAAAATGCTGGAATTGAGCATTTACGAAGGCATTCCGCACCTGCTCGCGCCTGTCGTTACCGATATGAAACTGGCGGCCAACGCGCTCAACTGGTGCGTCAACGAAATGGAAAAACGCTATCGTCTGATGAGCCATGTAGGCGTGCGCAACCTTGCGGGCTTCAACCAAAAAATCATGGAAGCCGCCACACAAGGCATGAAAATTGCCAACCCGTTCAGCCTGACGCCCGACAATCCCTGAACCTTTGGAAAACTGCCGTTTATCGTCGTCGGTTGACGAATTTGCCGACCTGATGATGACCGCAGGCAAGAAAAATCGAAGAACTGATTGCCCGCCTTGCCCAAAAAGCCCGCGCAGCAGGCATCCATTTGATTCTTGCCACACAACGCCCCAGCGTCGATGTCATCACAGGTCTGATTAAAGCCAACATCCCGACACGCATCGCCTTCCAAGTATCCAGCAAAATCGACAGCCGTACGATTCTCGACCAAATGGGCGCGGAAAACCTGCTCGGACAAGGCGATATGTTGTTCCTGCCGCCCGGTACAGGTTATCCGCAACGTGTCCACGGCGCATTCGCTTCAGACGACGAAGTACACCGCGTAGTCGAATATTTGAAACAATTCGGCGAACCTGATTACATCGACGATATTCTGATGAGCGGCACAACCGACGATCTGCCGGGCATCAGCCGCAGTAGCGACAGCGAAGTTGACCCGATGTATGACGAGGCAGTCTCCGTTGTTCTGAAAACACGCAAAGCCAGTATCTCAGGCATCCAGCGTCAATTACGCATCGGCTACAACCGCGCTGCCCGCCTGATTGACCAAATGGAAGCAGACGGCATCGTTTCGCCTGCCGAAACCAACGGCAACCGTACCGTTTTTGGCACAAAGCAGCGAACATTTGGACTAAAGCCACACCGCTGCAGGGAAAAAGCCGATTGCCGTTGCAGTTTCCCTGATTTTGGTACAATACCGCCATTCATTCTTACAGACAAGCCGCCGAGATTTAGGCGGCTTGTATTTTATTTTCATTTTTGCGGATTATATTTACCGCATATTTACCAGGCAAAAGCAGTCCAAACGCTTTTTGCGGAGACGACAAACCATGCAAAAATTCCATTGACCGTACGCGGCGCAGAATTACTCAAACAAGAATTGCAACGCCTCAAAAAGCGTCGCCCGCCCTGAAATCATCGAAGCCATCGCCGAAGCCCGTTCGCACGGCGACTTGTCCGAAAACGCAGAATACGAAGCCGCCAAAGAAAAACAAGGCTTTTATCGAAGGACGAATTTCCGAGTTGGAACACAAATTGTCCATGGCGCACATCATCAATCCCGCTGAAATCCACGCAGAAGGCAAAAATCGTCTTCGGCACGACCGTAACGCTGGAAGATTTGGAAACCGAAGAACACGTTACCTATCAAATCGTCGGCGAAGACGAAGCAGACATCAAAGAAGGCAAAATCTCACGTCGGCTCCCTCCCATTGCCCGAGCCCTAATCGGCAAAGAGGAAGGCGATGTCGCTGAAGTACAGGCTTCGGCGGCGTACGCGAATACGACATTATTTCGATTCAATATATCTGATTGCCCCGAATAGCCTTGATATAAAGAGAACAGAGGTCGTCTAAAAACCAAGGAAAAATGGTTTTCAGACGACCTCTTCAACATTCAATCTAATTGCTGTTCAAAAAGAACCATAAATCAAAGTTCCGACACAAGATAACTTATAGTAGATTAAATTTAAATCAGGACAAGGCGACGAAGCCGCAGACAGTACAGATAGTACGGCAAGGCGAGGCAACGCCATACTGGTTTAAAGTTAATCCACTATAATTCCACATTCCTGCCCCCCTATTTTGTTTATCCGCATTCAGGTAAAAAGGTCGTCTGAAATCTTTCAGACGACCTTTATCAATCAAAATCGGCTCAACGATTATTCAGGCGCTTTTTCTTCGCGCGCAGGAGCTCGGTCAATGCTTTGATAGACAGACGCACACGACCGCGGTCGTCCACTTCAATGCTTTCACATCGCAACCTGACCGACTTGCAGATAGTCGCTGACGTTGCGTACGCGCTCGTGAGCGATTTGCTGATGTGTACCAAGCCGTCTTTGCCCGGCATCACGCTGACGATGGCGCCGACGTTGTTGTCGAGGATTTTAACCACAGTACCTTCTGTACACTTTGCCCACTTCCACTTCGGCAGTGATTTCTTCGATGCGTTTTTCGCAGCGTCGCCGGCTTCTTGAGTGGTTGCGGCAATAGTGATGGTACCCGTCTTCCGCGATATTGATTTCAGTACCGGTTTCAGCGGTAATCGCGCGGATGGTTTCGCCGCCTTTACCAATGACTTCGCGGATTTTTGTCTTGGTTGATTTTTCATGGCGAACAGACGCGGAGCGTGAGCGGACAGCTCTGCGGGACTTCGCACTGCGGCTTTCATCTGTTCCAAGATGTGCAGACGCGCGTCTTTTGGTTTGCGCCAAAGCAATCTGCATGATTTCTTTGGTAATACCCTGGATTTTGATGTCCATTTGCAGCGCGGTCACGCCTTCGGTCGTACCGGCAACTTTGAAGTCCATGTCGCCCAAAGTGGTCTTCATCACCCAAGATGTCGGTCAATACGGCGAATTTGTTGTTGTCCAAAATCAGACCCATTGCGATACCGGCAACGTGTGCTTTCAAAGGCACACCGGCAGACAACAAGCTCAAGCAGCCGCCGCAGACGGAAGCCATAGAAGACGAACCGTTGGACTCGGTAATTTCGGAAACAACACGCATGGTGTAGCTGAATTCTTCAGGGACGGCAATACCGCAACCAATGCGCGTTTTGCCAAACGGCCATGTCCGATTTCGCGGCGTTTCGGTGCGCCAACGCGACCCACTTCGCCGGTAGAATACGGCGGGAAGTTGTAATGCAGCATGAAGCGGTCGGTGTATTCGCCGGAGAGCGCATCAATAATTTGCTCGTCACGCGAAGTACCCAAAGTTGCTACGGCAAGGGCTTGGGTTTCGCCACGGGTAAACAGGGCAGAACCATGTGTACGCGGCAATACGCCGGTTTGGATGTTCAAAGGACGGACGGTGCGGGTATCGCGACCGTCGATACGCGGCTGACCTTCCAAAAATTTGGGTGCGGACAACGTCGGCTTTCCCAAATGTTTGAAAATACCCTTGATTTCGTTGGCAGCCAAAGTATCGGTTTCTTCCGTAATCAGCGCATCTTTCACTGCGTTCCAAGCCTCGTCCAATTTAGCGGAACGCGCTTGTTTTTGACGGATTTTGAACGCTTCTTTAATCGCTTCGCCTGCGATTTCGCGCACTTTGGCAACCAATTCTTCATTGGTTTCAGGCGCTTTCAATCCCATACTTCAGGGTTTACTTCGTCGGCAAACTCGTTAATGGCATTAATCGCTACCTGCATTTGGTCGTGACCGTAAACCACGGCACCCAACATCACGTCTTCAGGCAGGATTTTAGCCTCAGATTCCACCATCAAAAACGGCTTTGATGTACCCGCAACCACCAAGTCCAGCTTGGATTTAGCCAATTCGGCTTTGGTCGGGTTCAATACGTACACGCCGTTTTACATAACCTACGCGTGCGGCACCAATCGAGCCGGCAAACGGTACGCCGCTCAACACCAACGCAGCGGATGCGCCGAGCATGGCAGGAATATCGGAATCGATTTCAGGGTCAACGGAAACCACCATCGCAACGATTTGGATATCGTGTAGAAACCTTCAGGGAACAGCGGGCGGATAGGACGGTCAATCAGACGGCTGGTCAGGATTTCTTTTTCGCTTTGTTTGCCTTCGCGCTTAAAGAAACCGCCGGGGATTTTACCTGCGGCGTAAGTACGCTCAAGGTAATCGACAGTCAGGGGGAAGAAGTCTTGACCTTCTTTGACTTCTTGTTGGTGGTCACAGCAACCAAAACAACGGTGTCGCCCATCGATACTTTAACAGCCGCCGCGGCTTGACGCGCGATTTCGCCGGTTTCCAAAGTAACGGTGTGATTGCCGTATTGGAAGGTTTTAACGTGTTTATCGAACATTTCGTTCCTTTCAGAATGCCGCACGCTAAAAACACTAATAATGCACACTAAAAAGTGAGAAATGTGCATAGTTAGGGTTTCAGGTGTGCGGCGGTTGGTAAAAACTATATTTTTCAGACGACTTCAAACGGTCAATCCAAACGCGCATTATAATAGCAAATGTGAGTAAATCCAAGCATTCATGACAGCGAAAGGTCGTCTGAAACATACTTCTGTGTTTCAGACGACCTTTATCAAATTTATGATTCGTTGGTTAAAAGATTTAATGCTTCCTGATATTTATCAACTGTTTTCTGAATAACATCGCCAGGGACGTCCGGTGCCGGAGCTTTTTGTTTCCAACCGCTTTGCTCTAACCAATCCCGAACAAATTGCTTGTCAAAAGACGGCGGATTAGTGCCGACTTGATATTGATCAGCCGGCCAGATGCGGCTGGAATCGAGCGTCAGTACTTCATCCATCAGGGTTAATGTACCGTTTTCATCCAGCCCGAATTCAAATTTGGTATCGCATATGATGATACCGCGTGATTTTTGCATATTCTGCGGCTTCCGCATAAAGCTGAATGGCTTTTAGCGCGCACTTCAGCCGCCAACTCTTTACCGATAATGCGTTCGCATTCTTCAAAACTGATGTTTTTCATCGCGATCGCCGACGGCAGCCTTGGTGGACGGGTAAAAATCACTTCCGGAAGTTGCTGCGCTTCTTTCATCCCTTCGGGAAGTTTGATGCCGCAGACAGAACCGTTTTTGGTAATCTTTCCACCCACTGCCCGCTAAATAACCGCGCACAATCGCCTCTACTTTGACAGGAGTCAATTTTTGGCGACAACCGCGCGTTTCTCGATGGCTTTGGCTTCATGTTCAGGCAACACGTCATAAACTGTATCGCCGGTAAAATGATTGGGCATGATATGCGCCAGTTTTTTAAACCAGAAATTGGAAATCTGCGTCAGAATTTCTCCTTTACCCGGAATCGGATTGTCTAAAAATACGTCAAATGCAGACAATCGGTCGGATGCGACCATCAACATGCGTTTGCTGTCGATTTCGTATAAACTCGCGTACTTTTTCCGGAGTAAATCTTTTTCAAGCTGATTTCGGACATTTCAGGTTTCTCCTTCGCTGACTCGGTTTAAACAGGATTCCGTTATTTTATCCGAATTTGGATTTTTGGGTCCAGATTGTTTTATAGAAATAGGTCGTCTGAAAAACGTTTTGCACGGATGCAGACGCTTTCAGATCGACCTTATCAATCCTAAGTATAGCTAATCAAAGATTAGATGCTAGGAACTTGGGTTTGTTGTTGGATGCTGTTTACAGCTGACAGAGAGTAGTAATCGCCATGACCGGTTACTTCGTAAGTGCTGCCATCGGCAAACTTGAAGTTTTCGATCTTATGGTTGTTGCCGGAGAACCAGTCGTCAATGGTAACAGTGTCAGCGCCGCCGACAGATACGGTCAGGCTGTTGCCTGTTTGCTCAACAACACGTCGGAAGCAGAAATACCTTTGCCGAATTGCAGGGGTATCGTTACCGCTTTCGTCTTGGATGGTGTCACGACCGTAACGTCTATCGAGAAGTAGGTATCGTCGCCGGTACCGCCGATCAGGACATCGTTGCCGATGCCGCCGTCGAGGTAATCGTTACCGTCTTTACCAACCAGGCAGTCATCGCCTGCCAAGCCGTACAGGTGGTTGTTGCCGGAGTTGCCGTTGATGTCGTTGTTCAGAGCGTTACCAGTACCGTTGAGGGTTGCCGGAACCTCTGCAAGAAAAGGTGTTCAACGTTGTCGGTCAGGGTGTAGTCGATTACTGTACGGACAGTATCAATACCGCCGTTTAAATTACCATATTCGATAACTTCGTCGCCTTTGTGATCAACAAAGTAAACGTCAGTACCATCACCACCGCGCATGATGTCAGCGTCGGCACCACCGTTCAAGTAGTCGTTACCGTCACCGCCTTGCAGGTAGTCTTTACCGCCTTGACCGTACAGAGAGTCGCCGTTGTTACCACCTTTGCAAAGTGTCGTTGCTGTCACCGCCGTAAATCACGTCGGCACCGTCGCCGCCATAAATCACTGTCTTCGCCCACTAGTACCGTAAATGGTATCTTTCTTATCAGTACCTACGGTATTGGTCAGGCCATTTTTATCTTTGGTCGAACCATCAACATGGATAATGTTGCCCGGATTTTTGTCGTCATGTCCGTAAGTATTTTGTTGGTTTTGATCATCAACACAATCTTTGCAGTCTTTATCGTTGGGTTTAGGCTGCGGTTTTGGGCTGCGGGTTGAGGTTTAGGCTGTGGCTGCGGCTGAGGTTGAGGTTTAGGCTGCGGCTGAGGTTGTGGCTGCAGCTGAGGTTGTAGGCTGCGGCTTAGGTTGGGGTTGTGGGTGTGGTTGAGGCTGTGGTTTTGGTTCAACCGGTGGGCAGTAAGGATCAATATGCTTTGGAGGAACCGGTTTTGGAGCCGGTTTAGGTAATAAGGTTTACCCGGATTGCAGTTGAAATCAATAATAATGCATTTGTACACGGGTTTCGGCGGAGGGCAGTCGCGCCATGACCGAATTTGCCGTGAGGCATTTTTGAAGCTGTGTGAAGAACCGTAGTTATGGGAAACCGCCTTTGTAACCGAAACCGCCATGGCTAGGAGGGCAGTAAGGGATTGTGAGGTTTAGCTGGAGGGCAGTATGAGTTGAAGTGGGCTTTAGAAGAATAGCCGCCATAATGATAAGTCATGATAAATCACTCCCAGAATATATGTAATTAGAAGCATAGGCCTTTTGTCAAAAAGCAAACTGATCAAACTGCCTACACTGTTATTCTAGTGATATTTCATGATTAACTGTTTTTCAATTCGCTAACGGTTGAAATTTCAGACGAATGGAAACATTTTTAAAGCAATCAAATTTAAATTGACACTTTATTCTAATGATAATTCCTTTTTAAAAACAAGATATTGATTATTTTGTCGAAATAATATTATTTATTTCAACGTACTATTTATTGTTTTCCACAACAGAGATTCCTTTTTCCCTCTTCAAACAAAATTTTTCATCATCCGTCTTATCTTACCACCAAATATTAGCGACATTGCAACGATCGTTTCCCTTACCCCGTTCAAATTTTCTCCGATAAACATAAGTTCAAAACGCGTGAAGCGTAAAATGCTGTTAAGAGCTGATGTTTGCTCTATATGATGTCCATCTTGCCGAAACAATATTCATTAAGGAGATATACCATGAGGACTCTGCTGACAGGCTCTAAAGGACAACCTCGCACACTGCTTCCGAGACCGACTTCCTGATAATTGGGAGCTGATTGCCATTGACTCCTCTTCCTTGGATATTACAGATGCCGATGCCGTTCGCAATATGGTTCAAAGCTTTCAACCCGATGCAATTGTCAATGCCGCTGCCTATACCGCTGTCGATCGCGCAGAAACAAACGTTCCTGCAGCATTTGCCGTTAACGCGCAGCCGTTCACAACCCGCCGATGCGGCACGTTCTGTTCATGCCCGATTTATCCATGTATCGACCGATTACGTTTTCGACGGGACAAGCAAAACGCCCCTATCGTGAACACTGACTTACACCAATCCGCAAAGCGTATGGCCGCACTAAAGCCACCGGCGAACTACTCGCGCTTGCCGCTAATCCGGAAAGCACAATTATCCGTACCTCTTGGCTAGTTTAGCGAATACGGCAATAATTTTGTTAAAACCATGCTGCGCTTGGCAAAAGAACGAGACAGCCTTTCCGTTGTCAACGATCAAATCGGATGCCCGACCTATGCGGGGATTTGGCGCAAGCCATCATTACCCTTTTTGCAACATCCATCGCCTTCTAGAGGGATCTACCACTTCGGCGACAACAAATCGTTACTTGGTATGAATTCAGTCAAGCTATCTTTCAAACAGCACTAAAAACATGACAATAATTTCAAAAATGCCGCAATTAACACCCATCACCACTGATCAATATCCTCTTCCTGCACCACGTCCCGAGTACTAGTATTATGGATTGTCGAAAAATCGAAAACGATTACGGCATCAAACCCTCTGACTGGCAAAAAGCTTTAAACGACATCATCGGTAAATTGACTACTCTTACTGAAAAGCCCTTGTTATCAGGGCTTTTATATAAACGTCAAGCCTTACGAAACAGGTATTTAACTTTACACAATTCATCTTTTTAGTTTAAATAAAAACAGCTATCATTATAATCTAACATCTCACAATATATTGAATAAGCGATAAAAGCCCAATAAACAATCAACGACAGGATTATTAAACGGTAAGTTTATGATTTTATTCATCTTTCGTCTCGGGATAATCCTTTAAATCACAGAAAGGAAAAATAATGCCACATCGCAGACGACTGGCTGTTATCACAGCCGCAAAACGCGCCTCCCACCGGAAAACCGGTTGCTCCGACTACACCCTGCAGCCGGTTAAACAAAACAGAGGGATGATGCTACCCTCGCGATATTTCAAAGGTTCTTGGATTCGATTTCAGAGTAACACTAGGGTACCAGTGGTTGGAACAGATTTAAGAATAAAAACACTTGGCGTTTCGTAGCCAAGTGTTTTTCTCGGCCGGTGGTTCAACTCTATCTTGAACCCTGCGTATCTCCTGATCGCTGATGTTTCGAAATCGGTTTGTTTTGGGGAAATATTGCCGATGAGTCCGTTGGTGTTCTCATTCAGCCCTTTCTCCCAAGAATGGTAAAGGGCGGCAAAAATAGGGTTTTCGCCTTCAATGCTTTGGCTATTTTGGTGTGTTGGTAGAACTCTTTGCCGTTATCCATGTCGATGGTGTGGACTCTGGCTTTATATGCCTTTAATACCCTAATGGCCGCCCGGGCAGTGTCTTCGGCTTTAAGTTCTTTAATTTGCAGATGATGGTGTAGCGGGTAGTGCGTTTGACCAAAGGTCAATAACGCGCTTTTTCTGATTTTTGCCGACGATGGTGTCGGCCTCCCAATCGCCGATGCGGGTTTTTCCGGTCGACGATAGCAGGTCGGTTTTCTATGCCGACGCGGTCGAGCACTTTGCCTCTGATCTATGCTGCCGTAGCGTTTGCGGTAGGGTTTGCTGCATATTCTGAGATGTTGCCACAAAATGCCGCCGTTGCTTTTTGTCTTGGCGAAGGTAGCGGTAAACGGTGCTGCGGATGGAGTGTGATCCCGTGGTGTTTTTGCAGGTAGGCACATACTTGTTCGGGACTGAGTTTGCGGCGGATAAGGGTGTCGATGTGTTGAACCAGCTGCGAATCGAGCTTATAGGGTTTTCGCCGGTGCTGTTTGGTCAGCCGGCTTTTGCCGTTGGGCTTTATCGGCGCTGTATTGCTGTCCTGGATGCAGTGCCGCTTGATTTCTCGGCTGATGGTGCTTTTGTGGCGGTTGAGCTGTTTGGCGATTTCGGCGATGGTGCAGTGGCGGGACAGGCATTGGATATGGTATCGTTCGTCTTGGGTCAGTTGTGTAGCTCATGGCAATCTTTCTTGCAGGAAAGGCTGTATGCTGACCGCATGCTGGCCTTTTTCTGTTATGGAAAGTTGCACTCAAATGCGAATCCGCCGTTGTCTGAAATAAAAATCAGGCAGCCTTTTATTCATATAGCGGTAGCGTAAGAACAAAAATCCTGAAATTCTTTGAAAATTTTTTCAGACGAGCTGTTTTCAATTTATCGAAACCAACTTATCAAAACAGAAATATTTCAGCCGTTATACCCCATCACATTTTTGTTTCCAAAAAGGTTTTTCAATTTTTCCCCATCCAAAAACCAATGATAAAATTTCTGTCGCCATCAAGCAAAACAGGGACAAGTTCATTATATTTTTCCTCCAAGACAGGATCTTCATCAACATCAAGAATTTCCAGCTTAAAGCCAAATCTTTCTTGATATGGCGTTTTAAGCTGTTCGCGCATTTTGTGGCAGAGGCTGCAATATTCGCGAAACATCAACGTCAGTTTCATAATAGACTCTTTACTGTAAACGGAAATCGAGATTGTAGGTATAGCCGATTAACTAAAACGGCAGTTCGGCATATACTGTTTTATTTTAGAGTAGATGAAAAGGTCGTCTGAAACCAAAGATTTTGGTTTCAGACGACCTTGTTTGAAATTCTAGATGAAATTAAGACTGAACATTAATACCGGCGGTAATGGTAGTTTGGGCATTGTTGATATTCAGAAACGAAGCAGTCAATTTGCTGCAACACCCACAGCAAGTAGCTACTCCCTAATTGAGCCCGCAAATCGCTCATCGTACTGCGCCGGCGGCGATGGTTTCTTTTGATTTCGTGGTCGGTAATGGCGTTGCAGATGCAGACAAACATAATGTGCTCCGTGTTTTTCTTTTCGCTCAGTATTGATAGTGTGTTTTATTCTTAAACATGAATATAAATAAAAACTGTTTGCATTGCGTAGGTTTTACCTCTTGGTTTATCTTGGTAATTTTCTATTGGAATATATATTTCGATTGATATTTTGATAAATTAACTCATTTTTGAATGTTTAATGCCATATCAACAAAAAGGTCGTCTGAAAACGAAATTTCCGTTTTCAGACGACCTTTTTCAATAGAATCGTTTAATTCCGCGAATGGTGTTCGTCAACGATGTTTTTCAGGCGGATGTTGGCGACGTGGGTGTAGATTTGGGTGGTGTTGATGTTGGCGTGTCCGAGCATGAGTTGTACGGCACGCAAATCGACGCCGTGGTTGACGAGGTGGGTGGCGAAGGCGTGGCGCAGGCCGTGCGGGCTGAGCTGAAGTGATGCCGGCGGCGTCCGCATAATTTTTGACAATCATCCACGCGAGTTGGCGGGAGATGCGCCGCGTTTTTGGCTGACGAAGACTTCGTCGCAGATTTTGTTTTTGAGCAGCAGCGGACGCGATTCGGCGTAACAGCGTTCGACCCAGTAAACGGCTTCTTCGCCCATAGGCACGATACGCAGTTTATCGCCTTTGCCTATGGTGCGGATGCAGCCGCGGTTGAGGTCGAGATCACCCAGTTGGAGCTTGACGGCTTCGGTTACGCGCAAACCTGTGGCGTACATGACTTCGAGCAGGGCTTTGTCGCGCAGGCCGTGCGGCGTGTCGGTATCGGGTGCGGCAAGCAAATTTTCGATTTGCGCTTCGGTAATCAGGGTGGGCAGCTTTTGCGTCTGTTTCGGGGCTTTGAGGAAACGGGTCGGGTTGTCCGTCCGACGCTCAGTCTCTTCCAACCAGGCGTATAGGCGTTTGCAGGCGGACAAGGCGCGCGCCTGCGAGCTGTGTTTTCGTCCGCCACATAGACGGCATCCGCCAAATCGGCGGCTTCGGCATCCAGCCAAGTATGCCCGCCCGCTTCCAAACGCGCGGCGATTTTTTCCAAATCGCGGCGGTAGCCTTGCAAGGTGTTATGGCTGAGACGGTCTTGCAGCCACAGGGATTCGAGCAGTTTGTCTATGAGTTCGTTGGTCATGTTTTACAGGCAGTCCGAAGATGGGGTATCGTGGATCGAATATGAATCAGGACAAGCCAACCCTGCCCTGATTGACGTCCATATAAAGGTCGTCTGAAAATGAAAACCTGCTTGGGCAGAGCCCGCCATGTTCGTTTTCAGACGACCTTTGCTGCATTATCGGTTTATCGGGACAGCGTTTCCAACACTTCCTGCGCGTGTCCGGCGACTTTTGACTTTCCGCCATTCGTGGATGATTTCGCCGTTTGCGTCCAATACGAATGTGCTGCGTTCAATACCCAAAGACTCTTTGCCGTACAGTTTTTCCAGCTTGATCACGTCAAACATTTTGCACACGGTTTCGTCTTTGTCGCTCAACAATTCAAAAATTGAAGCCTTGTTTGGCGCAGAAATTTGATGCGATTTCACGCCGTCGCGCGAGATGCCGACGACGGTGTAGCCGAGTTCTTTAAATTGCGGCAAACGGGCGTTGAAATCCAAGCTTCTCGGTGGTCAGCCGGGCGTGCTGTCTTTGGGGTAGAAATAGACAATCAGCGGCAGATGTTCGGCGGAATCGAAGTCGTTGCCGCTGCTTGAGGGCAAAGTGAATCGGTATTGGGTCATGATGTCTCCTTTCAGACGACCTAAGATGGAAACGTAGTAGCGGGCAAGAAATAAAATGAATCCTCAACATAGCCGCTGGCGTTTCAGCACAATCTTGCAAACTGCGTCAGCGTTCGCTCAAATTCAGATAATTGCGCGTTCCCTGCAAATCGTTCAACGCATTGAGCAACAGTTGGAAATGTTCGTCATTGCCTTGCAAATCCAACTCGTCGGCATTGACGGTCATGCAGCGGGGAATTTTTGATAAAGGTGAAAAACTGGCTGTATCCTCGTGTATCCGCCCCAAATAGCCTTCGGGGAAAAAGATTGATGATGCCGTCGCCGCGTTTTTGCAGGCGTTTGCGGTTGCCGTCCACGGCGGTTTGCAGGTAAATTACCAAATCGGGCGCGGGATACTGCGGCAGGATTTTTGTTTCAAATCGGCGAAGAGCTGCTGTTCGTCTTCATTCAACACGACCGGTGAAAATCCGGTCTTTTCAACAGGAAATCGGCGACCACCATGCCGCCTTGTGCGTATTCGTTTTTGATGATGTCCACGCTTTCGGCGCGGCGCATCAGGAAAAAGCTCGGTTGCCGCCGTGATGGGAGGCGTTGGCGTAAAACTTCGCGAGGAAGGCTGTGTTCGTTTTCCGCCAGCGACAGCGCGCTGAAAATGTTCTGCAAGGCGGCGGCTCAAGGCGTTTTTCCCGCTGCCGATGGAGCCTTCTGACGACAATATAACGGTAGTCTGCAGGGTTTGATTAATGATTTTTGTTTTGATATTTTGGAAAGGTGGCATTTTATCAGACCGACGGAGTTTGCCCTAAACCTGCCGCCGTCCTTCTTGAAAGGTCGTCTGAAAAAGGAAACTCGTTAGTGAACTGCACCCCAAAAAGTTGGACATCCCCTCCAACTCAGCAAGGTGCAGTTTTTATGAGCAAATATACATTACACTTCAAATACCAAGCTGTACTCCATCACCTGCATATACGCAGCCAACAGCGTACCGCAGACCACTACGGCATTTCCCGAACCCACCTGAGACGATGGATACGCGCCTATCAAGAAGGCGGTATCGGCGCACCTCGAACATCCCCAATCCAAAAACCATGCCCCAACACTGCAAAAACCCCTTCATCGCAGATAGAAACCCGACCAAGAAAAACAGCAGGCAGAGCTTTATTGAAGAGTTGTGACTATATGCGCGCAAAGGTTGCTCTACCTAAAGGAGTTGAAAGCCCTCAGCCAAAAACAGACCGAAAAGGACAAAGCCAAACCGTCCAAACACTGAGGGCGCAACACCTGCTCAAATACCTGCTGCACATCACAAACCTGCCCAAAAGCAGCTTTTACTACCATTACCAAGACCAGCTGACCTCCCGATGTGGCCGACGAAAGCCCTTATCGCCGAAATCTACGAACGGCATAAAGGACGCTACGGGCAAAGGCGCATTGCCGCAGCATTGGATTGGAATCGCAAAAAAGTGGCGCGGTTGATGAAGCAGCTAGGACTGAAAGCCCTCATACGGGCGAAAAAAGCCTACCGCCATCCCGCCATGGGCGAGATATCGGAAAACCTCCTCAAACGCCGGTTCAAAGCCCGAAAGCCCAACGAAAAATGGCTGACCGACGTTACCGAACTCGCGAAGAAAGGACGGCAAACTGTACACTCTCGCCAATCTTGGACTTGTTCAACTGCGAGATCGTCGCCTACGCCATGAGCCCGCAGAGCCGACAGCGAAATGGGCGGAGAAATGCTCGAAAAAGCCGCCCCCGTCTGACTGCTAAGGGAACGATGCTTCATTCGGACCAAGGTGTGCTGTACCGTACGGCGGGGTATAGGGAATTGCTTGCGGAGCATTCCATGGTTCAAAGCATGTCGCGAAAGGCGAACTGTTGGGACAATGCGCCGATGGAAAGCTTCTTTGCGGTGTTGAAGACGGAGTGTTTCTATAATGCGGTAAATTGACGGTAGATGAATTGATGAAGCAGATAGATGACTATATGGATTACTACAACCGGGAGCGTTGCAGTTTGAAATTGAAAAAACTGAGTCCTGTCGCATACAGAACCCAGCTTGCACAGAGCGCCTGAATAGGCTTTTATGAGTGTCCAGATTTGAAGCCAGTTCAAAGCCATTTCCTTTTCAGACGACCTCTGAACCTAGTTGCTTCAAATATAAACTTTGACACGCGATTGAAGCAAACAGATGTTTTTATTTCACCGTCTTGCTTTCAAACGGCTTCTAACAGACGTATCCCTTCCTCGCCCAAAGCAGCCGCCAAATCCGCTGCCCGTCCGTGTTCGCCCAAAACAAAATCGGGCAGGATTTCAGCCAGCGGCTTCATCACAAAACTGCGTTCGTGCGCGCGTGGATGCGGCAGGGTCAGATGCGGGTCGTTGCTGGAAATGCCGTCAAAACGTCGATGATGTCCATATCCAATGCGCGGGCGTTTCGAACGTGCGTTCCGCTCGAAATCCGCCTCGATGCGGTTCAACACGGCAAAGCAGCGAAACGCCGTCTAATGAAGTGCGGACGGAACAAACGGCATTGACGAAATCAGGCTGATCGTCGTAGCCGACCGGCGCGGTCACATACAGCGAGGAAGTTTTTCGATTTGAATCTGCGGATGCGCCTCCATCGCGGACAAGGCGGCGCGACCTGGCGGGCGGGTTCGGCAAGGTTGCTGCCCAAAAGCTGCAATGACGGCAAATTGGGTTTGCGGCATGTTCAGACGACCTTTTTGAAACGGCAGCGTTTTGGTTTTGCAAGATAGACGATGCAACCGACGCAAGCCATTGCCAAAACATAAACGGTATAAAACTTCGGCGAACGCGGACGGCGCGCATCATCGACCATGCCCAGCCCTGATGTAAACCAGCAGCAGCAGGATTTTGCTGCCGAGCCAGGGGCGCGTTGAAGGGCGAAAAAGTGGGTAATCTTCATCAGCCACAAGCCGGTAAAGAGCAGCATGGTGTCGTTGAGATGGGGAAGGGCTTTTCCAGATACCCGCCAAAGGTTTGTCGGGATGCCGCCAAAGCAGGAAGAAGCGGATATTGAACACCAAATACGTGATAGGGCGACGAAAATCTGATGGCTGTATTTTGACAAACAGATATTGCATAGCGGTCGCACGTTATTGCTTTTTGAAAGAAGCGCCTATTCTACCCCAAACATTCATTCTTGACGTAACTTTTCAAACGCCAACAAACATGGCGGGCAGTTGCGGCGGTTGATAAAACCATAACGCAAAACGGCAAATCTCATCCTGCAGGCAGCTGCCGCGCCCAATCTTCGATTGCCTGCGCTTCATGCAGCCCCGCCCTCATGCCCGGGATACAGGACGGCAACCGCCACCCCGCCCGTTTTCAGCAGCGACAAGGCGGATGCCAACGCGCGATACTGGTTGCCGCTTTTGTCGTACAGCTTTTATCGCCGCCGGGCAGCCAGCCGAAATTGAATACCGCTGCGTCCAGCGGTTTCGCGGATATGGGCGGCAAGGTTTTTCATGTCCGTCCAATATCAATTCCGCCCTATCCGCCATGCCCGCTTCTTCCAAGCGCATTCGGGTGTTGCCAATGCCTCGCTCTTGAACGTCAAACGCCCACACTTTCCCCGCCGCTGCCGATCGAACGCGCCAGCATCAGCGTATCGTTGCCGTTCCCGCCGTACCAGTCCAAAGCGCGGGCATCGGGTTTTAAGGCTTGTTTGAGAAGCGAGTGTGCAAAAAGGGAGGATGTTTTTTCGAGCTGCATGAGATGAAACCGTACAGGGGTCGTCTGAAAATAAAAATACCTACCGGCCAAGCGGTAAGGTATCAGAATCGATTAATGCGTTACATACATTATTCGGCAGGTTGTTGCACGGTCTCAACTTGAACCGGGGCAGCCGCAGCGGCTTGGGGTTTGTTCTCGTGTTGCAGGCTCACGGCACGGGCAGGAACGATAGTTGAGATGGCGTGTTTATAAACCATTTGGGTAACGGAAGTATTACGCAGCAGAACGACGTATTGGTCAAACGACCTCGACTTGGCCTTGCAGTTTGATACCGTTGACCAGATAAATCGAAACCGAACGTGCTCTTTACGCAACGCATTCAAAAAAAGGATCTTGTAACATTTGTCCTTTAGCTGTCATATTCATAAGCTCCATTATTATGATTTTGAAATCGTTTTGAAAACGAACATGAGTCGGATTGTAGACCCGAACGAGAAAAATTACCAACTATTTTTCCGTAAGAATATGCAAACCTCTATCAAACGACGGCTTTCCAACGATTTTTACCCAAATGCGTTATACAAATCATTTTAATACAAACGATTTTTACCATAGGGAGCAGGTTGGCAGATTTGGATTTTTCAGACGACCTTATTATCAGATAAAAATATTTTTTATTACAATACCTTAGCTAAAAATCTTTAAGAGGATCCACTCCAACCGCCCCTATTCGTCCCGACAGCAATCTAAAGGGCAAGCCTCGCGGTGTACCCCTTTGTTCCGTCAGATTTATTTGCTGTGCTGTTTTTCACACTGACTTTGGTTTTCTTTTTAAAACGGTTTTTCTTCCTTGCGGCCTTCACTGTTTCTCGATGCGGTTGTTCAGGCTGACGCGGCGCAGCGGTTTTTCTTCGGTTTGTCTTCCGCATTTTCATACGGATTTTCCGAAACATTGTATTGAATCCGCAGCGGCGTACCTTGCAGGTTGAAGGCTTTTGCGGAACGTCTGGGTCAGGTAGCGCGTATAGCTGTCGAAAAATCGCGTGCAGCGAATTGCCGTGTACCACAATTACGGGCGGGTTCCATGCCGCCTTGAGAGCATAGCGCATTTTCGGGCGTACCAAACCTGAGCGCGGCGGCTGTTGACGCTCGACGGCGCTTTGCAGGACGCGGGTAATTTTCGGCGTCGGCATCTTAATCATTGCGGCGTTGTAGGCTGCCTGAATGCTGTCGAACAATCCGTCGATACGCAAGTTCTTTCAATGCGGAAATGAAGTGGAACTTGGCAAAAATCGAGGAAATACAGTTTGCGGAAATGTCGCGTTTGATCTGCTCGCGCCGCTCTTCGCTGATGCCGTCCCATTTATTGACGGCAACCACCAGCGCGCGCCCTGCTTCCAAGGCAAAAACCGGCAATCGTGGCATCTTGGTCGGCGATGTCTCTGCGCATCCAACACCAAAACGGCAACGTTTGCCGCTTCAACCGCCTGCATCGCTTTGATAACGGAGAACTTTTCCACCGCCTCATCGACTTTGCCGCGGCGGCTGCACACCTGCGGTATCGATGATGGTAAACGGTTTGCCTTCGCGCTCGAAATCGATGTGGATACTGTCGCGCGTCGTGCCTGCCATATCGAAGGCAATCACGCGCTCTTCGCCGAGAATGGCGTTAACCAGCGTGGATTTGCCGACATTCGGACGACCGATAACGGCAAAAACGGGATGTTTTACATCGGCTTCTTCGGCTTCAGGCTCAGGGAAGTTTTCTAAAAATTTCTTCAATCAGGTAATACACGCCGTCGCCGTGCGCACCGGAAATAACGTGCGGCTCGCCCAATGCCAACTCGTAAAACTCGGCGGCAAGCACGGCTCTGTTGCCGCCTTCTCCTTTGTTTACCGCCAGATAAACGGGGCGCGGGCTTTGGCGCAGGCGGTCGGCAATGATTTTTGTCTTGCAGGGTCAGACCGGTGCGGCCGTCCACCAAGAACACGACGGCGTCGGCCTCATCGACAGCCTGCAAAGTCTGTTTCGCCATTTCGTGCAAAATCCGCTGTCCACTAACCGGCTCGAAACCGCCGGTATCGATGACGAGATAAGGTTTGCTGCCGATTTTGCCATGTCCGTAATGGCGGTCGCGGGTCAGGCCGGGCAGGTCGTGCACAAGCGCGTCTTTGGTGCGCGTCAGGCGGTTGAACAAGGTAGATTTGCCGACGTTCGGACGGGCCGACAAGGGCGATGGTGGGTTTCTATGATGAGGTCTTTTCTGTGTCAAGTGTCGGTTCGGAAGCGAACCTGCAACACAAGCAGGTGTTTTCAAAAACGGTAGGTTAAAAAGGATAAAGGGTCGTCTGAAAATAGATTCAACAGCAACAATGGCTTGAGCTGGAATTTCCGTCCCATACAGCCATCTTCGACTTGGGGAACTTGCCCTGCGCTTATCAACTACAAATATGGTATGCGAGTTTCATCCGGCCATAGTTAATGGATTTTACGCAATGAAAAAGATCATCTTAACATCACTATGCATTTTTCTCCTGTGAATTTCGGGATTAGCTTATTACTCGGTGTGATCAAACAGACCGACCACTCAAAAATCATAGTCTCATTAATTATCAGCACGCTCTTTTATATCGTAACTATGTATATTCTACTCAAACGTAAAGCCAAATAATCTGCCTTTTTCAGACGACCTGTTCGGCGAATCTTGTCCCTGCATGATACGTCTTCAAACAAAAAGGTCATCTGAAAATATAGTGGATGGAAATTGCAATGATACGGCGTTGCAAACGCTATTATGCATAGTGGATTGACTTTAATCCACTATATTATCTGTATACAGCTTGCGTTGCTGCCTTGTCTCATTTTTATTTTAATCCACTATATAAAGTGGAACACAATTAAAACAGACAAGGCTTGCCGAAAAGATTCCGACAAGCCATAGTCTTTCAATTTTTCAGACGACCTTATTTTTGCGAATCCAGCTTCATTTGCAGCAATTCGCGTTCAATAGCTTCTTTAGGCAGCTTTTCCAAAAGCCTGCTGATAGCTTTGCACGGCTTCTTTGGTTTTTGTTTTGCGCGGCATAAAACATCGCCTTTCGCTTCCAAAAAGCAGCGGCTCGAAATCTGCTTCAACTTTCGTATTCAAGGCTGCAATCGCGGCATCGTATTTTTCTGCTGCAACAGGACGATGCCCAAACGCTCGCGCCGCCAATGCTTGAACCAGCGGGGCTTTTTGGTTTTTCAACACCCAGTTCAGATGACCTTCCGCCACATCGTAACGGCGGGCATCATACTCGGTCGCAGCCGCCATCAGCGTCGCTTGTGCGGCGGCAATGGAGTCCGGATAATTTTGCTGGAGGTTGGTCAAATCGGCATTCACTTCGGCTTGTGGAGCTTTTTGCCATTTTATCGACGATTTTCGCCAACACTTCGGCAGCTTCCTGACTTTGCGAGGCTTTTATGGCTCTTATCCATGGTATAGCCCAAATAGCCCAACGCCGCCGCGATCAGCAGGGCAAACAGCCATCGGCCGGTACTTTTCCAAAAGTATTTAAAATTGTCTAATTCTTGTTGTTCTTCGAGATGGGCCGCCATTTATGCGTTCTTCCATTGTTGTAAAGTGAGGATTAAATCGTCGGCGGCGACGGTTTGCTGACCATGTGCGCCGTTCATGTCTTTGAGCGTAACCGTACCGTTCGCCAATTCGTCTTGCGCGACAATCAGGGCAAAACGCGCGCCGCTGTTGTCGGCTTTTTCATTTGCGCTTTCAGGCTTTGATAGCCGGAATGCGTGCATCACGTGAAACCTTGCGCGTAAAGCTTGCGCGTATTTCATCACTTGCAAATCCGCACCCCTCGCCCTGATGCACTGGCGTACTACGTCAGGCGCTGCATTGACTTTCCAGCGAACCGTATTCGCTAACCAGCAACAACAAACGCTCTACCCATTGCAAAACCGATGGACGGCGCAGGCTTACCGCCAGCTCTTCAATCAAACCGTCGTAACGGCCGCCGCCGCACACCGTCGCCTGCGCGCCGAGTTTGTCGGTCGTCCATTCAAAAACGGTTTGGTTGTAATAATCCCAAGCCGCGCACCAGTCGCGGATTTTCAACATATTGGATGCCCAAGCCTTCCAGCATGGCTTTGAAACGGCTGTAATGATTGCGCTGATTCCTCGCCCAGATAATCGGTCAAATGCGGCGCGGCATTGCAGATTTCCTGCAAATCAGGATTTTGGAATCCAAAAACGCGCAACGGATTGGTTTTTCAGACGACGTTTGCTGTCTTCGTCCAATCGTTGTCTTCATAACGGGTCAGATATTCGACCAAAGCCGCACGGTGCGCCGCACGTTCTCTCGCGGTTGCCCAAACTGTTGATTTCAAAAGTCAGGTAATCGCGGATACCCAGCTTGTCCCATCAAATCCGCCGACATCGCGATGATTTCCGCGTCGATGTCCGGGCTTTCAAAACCCAAAGCCTCGATACCGACCTGATGAACTGGCGATAACGTCGCTTTTTGCGGACGCTCGCGGCGGAACATCAGACCCATGTACCACAGCTTTTGCGGGCTGTTGTACAACAGATTGTGTTCGACCACCGCACGCAGGCAGGATGCCGACTTCTGAGGCGCAGGCTCAGGCTCAAAGAATCGTTGGAATCGGAAAACGTGTACATTTCCTTGCCGACCACATCGGTTTCTCGACCGATGGAGCGGACAAAACAAACCCGTCTGCTCGACAATCGGCGTACGGATTTGCTGATAACCCGTAAGCACGCGCGTCCAGTGGCCGACCACATCTTCAAATGCCTGCGCAAAAACGCAGCGGTCAGCTTTGAAATCTTTTTGTTCGACGAGGCAAAAGGTCGTCTCATGCCTTTGACGGATTGGATTTTTCTATTGCCATTTCAAATAGGGATACCGTAATCAAAATAGTCGGCAATTATAGCTGATTTTTAAGGAGTTGTGAGTAGGACTGAAGGTAGAAAAAGTAAAAAGGCCATCTGAAAAGCATTATTTTACCCGATTATTCAGACGACCCTCGAACGATCAAATTCATTTACTTATCCAACCTGACTCGTTTCTTCCCAACTTTCGCACAAATTCCTCCTCTGTACTGCATTGAATTTTACCGTTCTCCACCGCTTTATTAATATCTGCAATCCATTCGCACGCTTAATTTTCCGTTCTGGAGGTTGGATCAGATAAATCACGTACCGAAACACAACAATCCGGTCAATACAAAAACTGCGACCGACGCCCAAACCAGCTTTTTCAAATCCTTGCTGATTTCTGCTGCCTGCCTTCCACTTCGCGGACGGTTTCCAGCAGCCAACGCCCTGTCGTTTCCAGCCGCTCAGCTAGATTTTCCGACCGACTGTTCCAAGCCTGACCCACTGCCCTGGTTGCCGCTTCCTGCCTGATTCTTTTCGGCAGAACCATCCAAACGGTTTGACGAAGAATCCAATACCCGCTGTGCCTGCACCACCAGCTGTTCGGCATTTTTCGCCCGCTTTTCCGTTTGTCCCGCCAAAGCTGACATTATCTGCCAAACTGTCGATTTTTCTGTTCCAATTCCATCCTTCCTCCTAACCGCGGCCCATCCGCATCACAGGCGCATCAACCTGCCGCGCCTGTTCTTCCGCCAAGCGCGCCATTTCCTGCTCGCGTTCCTGTGCTGCATAAACCTTGTCTGCGTTTTGCCGCAGACCGCGCCGACATCAGAATCCAGCAGGCTGTCTAAAGCTGCATACCTTTTGTCATCGTTATCCGCCAGCAAAGCTGCAAAAACCGCATTCGCGAATTCTTCGGCAGAGGCGTTTTTAGCTAAGGGTTTAGTAATATCGACCCATTCATCTCATTATCATACTGGATAAAAGGTGTTTTTTATATAACCGCCCGAAGCAACAAGGTTAGGATAATACTGTCCTAGAATTTCCATTTCTAAAGGCGATAGTGAAGAATGTTGATCATGATGAGTATCATAATCTTCTAAATGTGGAATGGGATATTTGGAATATGCCCCTGGTTTCCAATTTACAGGCCAATTAACATCCTTATGCCCGACAGGAAGCTCTTTACCATCCAATTTGGGATTTACTTTCCACTTGTCTTGTGGCAGCCACTGAGCGTTATTTCCATTTGGATCATTGGGAACAATGGTTTTCTTGCTTCTATTACCACGTCCTCCCAAGAACTGCCTCCTCTTTGCTGGCGTAATCTGTTTCCAATTTTGATACCTAGTTCATTATTATGCACATCCATCTCATTGGCTTCTTTAGTCTGATCCTGCATATTTCTGTAAATTCATGTGCAGATAAAATAAAACCAGATGCATAATTTTTCTCCCATAACGACGAGTCAACTCGGCAGAAAGCAAAACATGTCGATACGCATCAGCATAGCCCATCACTGCGGGCCAGGCAAATGAGAACCTCACACTTTCATTAATAGCAGCGACTTGCCACATGCCCCGTAATCATTAACAGGACTATGGCTTTTTCTATAAGCATATTCAGCACTCATCAAATTTTTCCTTTTCAAATTAATACACGAACGAATTTCATACCGCTTTTCAGACGACCTTTGTCAACAAACAGACAGCATTTTGTAAATTAGCTAAAAACTTTTGATTTTGAGAAATTTTTAGAGATATTTCCTCCATTAAACCGTTTTTCCTGTACTTTTCGTCAGTCGAAAACAACCACCAAATTTCCTGTCCGTCCTGTGTCAGCATAGAAAACTCTTTTTCGGGAATATGTGGCGACGGTTTGGAAAATAAAATCTCATAAGGTTGGTATGAACTGACATATGTAGGTGTGCATTAGGTAACTATAAGAAAACGGCAGGAGTGTTTTCAGCTCCAATCCTCATCACTGATTACGGAAGAAAGGGGTTGCAAACTGGAGAGCACAAATAATGAAAAAGATAACAACTGAGTTGACAGATTTTAAAATATTTCATAACTGTTCTTGACAATATAGACATTGTTTTTCGATTCAGCAGCCTGATAGTTGACACTGTTGATCGCCCATCGCAAGATCGATGATACCATCCGTAACGTTTGCCGTTCCTCGGTGAGCAACGACAATTTCATTGGTTCGGACATCTCGTACACCGTGCCTTGGTAGTCTGTTACAGGATTGTTGCGGACGGCCAAGACTTCTGTATGATTACCTCATGTTAATAGTTTCGTCCAGTTTGGTTGTTGTCGAGGTTGATAAGCACTACCGCAAGATCAGCCTGTTGTTGTTTAATAATGCCACTCATAATTAAATTTCCTCAAGTGTAAGAGTAATACTAAACAAATTCTTTCGTCTTTCAATGGGGAATTTGTCCAAAGGCTCTCCCCAATCAGTGAATCCAACTTCATCACTTCGTATGAAAAATAGAACCGTCCTCATTCCTCGCATAGGGATAACTTCCTTCCAATAATACTAGTCAACGTTTTCTCTCCATCAGAGTATCTAAAAATCCCCAAAATTGAATTTGGTTTCTTCAATATTTCCTGTTGCCTTGAAAGCCACGCCGAATCCTTGCGGTTTTCCAATGACAAACACCTTCACTCAAAATAATCTTCATCCATCACTGCATCTACATAAATCACAGTTTCATATTCAAACTCTCCAAGCTGACGAACTGGTGTTTCTACATCTTTTTCAGGATTCGCAGTTGCACCCTCAATATGATTAATAACATAAGAACAGTTTTCGGCTTTTATAGCCAATCCCAAATTTCCCCATCAATTTCAACGGCCCCTGGCGCATCGTTGATTGATCCTGAGGCGGTATGCCTGCTTGGGATGAGGGTTTAGCTGGAATCTTGCTTTCGGTTTGTTCCTGAATACTCATGCTTTTTCTCCGAACCGCCGCAGGCATTCAGGCTGAGGACTGAAAAGCTACGGCGGCAGTTATTAATGCGGTCATCGGTTTCATCGGTTTTCCCTTCTTGGGCTGTCAAAAGGTCGTCTGAAAACCAAATACAAGGTTTGAACTGGCTACCCAAATCTTGGACACTCTATAAAAGCCTATTCAGGCGTTTCTGTGCAAGCTGGGTTCTGCTATGCGACAGGACTCAGCTCAATTTCAAACTACGCAACTGCCCCGGTTGTAGTAATGCATATAGTCATCTATCTGCTTCATCAATTCATCTACCGTCAATTCAGCCCGCGTTATAGAAAACACTCCGTCTTCAACACGCAAAGAAGCTCTCCATCGGCGCATTGTCCCAACAGTTCGCCTTTCGCGACTATGCTTTGAACCATGGAATGCTCCGCAAAGCATTCCCTATACCCCGCCGTACGGTACAGCACACCTTGGTCGAGATGCAGCATCGTTCCTTTATCAGTCAGACGGGGTGCGGCTTTTCGAGCATTTCCTGCCCACTCATTTCAAGCTCGTCGGCTCTGCGGCTCATGGCGTAGGCGACGATCTCGCGGTTGAACCAGTCCAAGATTGGCGAGAGGGTACAGTTTGCACGTCCTTCCCTTTGAGTTCGGTAACGTCGGTCAGCCATTTTTCGTTGGGCTTTTCGGGCTTTTGAACCGGCGTTTGAGGAGTGTTCCATATTTCGCCCATGGCGGGATGGCGGTAGGCTTTTTCGCCCGTATGGCTTTCAGTTCAATTGCTTCATCAACCGCGCCACTTTTGCGGTTCCAATCTAATCTGCGGCAATGCGCCCTGTCCAGCAGCGCCGCTGTATGCCAGTAGGTTTGCGACAAGGAGGGCTTTGTCGGCTTCGTCGGATTGAGTCGGTCTTAGTGATGGTAGTAAAAGCTGCTTTTGGGCAGGGTTTGCGATGTGCATAGGTATTTGAGCGGGTGTTGCGCCCTCAGTGTTTGGACGGTTTGGCTTTGTCCTTTTTCAATTGCTTTGGGGCAGGGCTTTGCTCCTTTAGGTAGCAACCCTCTGCGCGCATACTGCTTCGCCTCTTCGATAAGCTCTGCCTGTGTTTTTCTTGGTCGGGTTTATCTGCGATGAAGAGGGTTTTTGCGGTGTTCGGGTCATGGTTTTGGATTGGGGATGTTCCCGAGTGCGCGATACCGCCTTCTTGATAGGCGCGTATCCATCGTCTCAGGTGGGTTCGGTGAAATGCCAGTGGTTCTGCGGTACGCTGTTGGCTGCGTATATGCAGGTAGTGGAGTACGGCTGGTATTTGAAGTGTAATGTTATTTGCTCATAAAAACTGCACCTTGTGAGTTGGAGGATGTCCAACTTTTGGGGTGCAGTTCAGTTTTTCAGACGACCTTAATTATAGCGAAAAGTACGTATAGGCGGACTTGCTGACATACAAACGGCATTTTCCACATTATACAGGTGCTTATGTTCGATAAATCATATAAACATCAGACACATAAATGACGACCTGCCGCATTTCCTTAATCCGAAATAGCATCTGAGCTTCCCGAAACCGAGTACAATCGCCACATGAAAAACTTTCTAACCCCCTCCCTTTAAACGGTGTGGCCCAGCTATTTGGTGCTGCCGCATGAAAAGAGTTTCTCGGTGCGCCGCTCCTGCATTTTTCTGCACGCGCTTTCCTTTTGTCGGCAAAGAAAATTGGCGCGGCGGCTGAACATGCGGCTTTGTAGTAGCTGAGACGGGACGCCGTTTAACGAGCGACGGTGTATGAAGCGGGCAAGACGATGTTTATTACCGTGAAACCAGCAGGGACAGCGAAACCGCGGATTCCGTTTGAAGAGAAGATTCTGTTTGTCGATGAACATCTTATCGTGGTTGATAAACCGCATTTTCTGTCCCGTCATCCCCAGCGGGCGTTTTACGTGAAAACGTTGCTGACCGCCTGCGCCTGCGGGCCGGAATCACAGCATTTGAATGTAGCGGACATTACGCCGATCCACTCGCTTGGATAAGGATACGGCAGGGGTCATGTTGCCGTCGCATCAATCCCCGCCACGCGCCGCGATTATCAAACCATGTTCCAAAATAAAACCGTCTGTAAAATCTTATGAGGCAATGCGCCGACGCGGACGGATTACTATCCGCTGAATGTTTTCTTCACGCAGTGCGTGCGCGGGGAAAAAGTTTTTATGACGCTGCGAAGTGGAAGGCAGCCGAACGCGCACACAACAGTCGAGCTTATCGAAAACCGCGGTACGTTCAGCCTCTACCGCCTTACGCCGCATACAGGGAAGAAACACCAACTGCGCGTGCATATGATGAGCCTGCGTATGCCGCTGATGAACGATGCACTTTTATCCGTTCCGTCTGCGGCGGGGCGATGAGGGATATGGGAAACTGAAACTTTTGGCAAAAAGAATTGAGTTTACCGATCCTATCAGCGGACAGGCACGGATATTTGAAAGCGGTTTTGAGTTTTAGCTGTAGAGTTGTATGTTGATAAAGGTCGTCTGAAAGCTGGCTTTTCAGACGACCTTTATTCATTGGAATTCCTGCGGAAAATGACGTCGCAGTCCATTTTCATCTGCCAAAAAGCTGACTCGACTAAGCGGACGGTATTTTCAATCAGCCCGCGAATTTGGAGCGTTGCCGCCATGCTGACGGGCGTATGTAGCTGCTGTTTTTGAGGTAGTCGCGTTGGAGGTTGCAGATTTGTTTGGCTGATGTCGCGGTCGTAGATGGCGAGGCTGATTTCGAGGTTGAGGAAGAAGCTGCGCATGTCCATGTTGACCGTGCCGAAGAGGGCGTAGTCTTCGTCTATGGTCATGGTTTTGGCGTGCGCAGCCCGCCTTCGAACATGGCGATTTTGACGCCTGCGTCGAGTAGCATGGGGTAGTAAGCGCGGGAGGCGTAGCGCACGCAGTGGAATCGACCTGCGGCAGCAGGATCAGGGTAATCCTTGACGCCGCGTTTTGGCGGCGATGGTCAATCGCCATCAGGAGGGTTCGTCGAGGACGAAATAGGGAAAGGAGTGCGACGTTGTTTAGTGGCGGCGTAAACGTGCGCTGATGATGGTTTCGTAAATGACGTGGCTGCCTTGTTCGGGCGCGGAGGGATGACTTGGCGACGATGTCGCCCTGCTGCATTTTCTTTTCGGGAAGGATTTCGGGAATGCGCCTCTTTGCGCCTGCGTCAGATATTGCTGCACGCCTTTCGAGGTTTTCGTCGGTTTTCGACGGCGAGGTCGGCAAAGAAGACGGCGGAGAGTTCGAGTACCAGCGGGCCGGTGCAGCGCATCATGACGTTCACCCATTCGCCGACGCCTGAATCTTTTTGAAGAAGCGGGGATCGGCGAGGTTGAAGCCGCCGGTGTAGCCTATTTTGCTGTCGATGACGAGGATTTTGCGGTGGCTGCGCAGGTCGGTGCGCGAAGAAGGTGCGCCGACGCCGACGGGCAAGGAGGCGTGCACTCTCTACGCCGGCTTCCGCGCAGGGAGTTTCACCCAGCCGCTGTCGGGCAAGCGTTGCCGACGGCGTCGGCGAGATGGCGCAATCCAAACCTCTGTCGGCGGCGGCGAGGAGTTCGTTTAACAATTCTTCATCCTGCCTTCGGGTTCGATGATGTAGAAGGCGAGCATGCAGGAATGGCGGGCGGCGCGGATGTCGGCAAGCATGGTGTCGATGATTTCATCGGTGGTGGACAGCAGCGTCATGGCGTTGTTGCGCGTGGCGCCGAGTCCCGTTCCGCTCGCAGCGATCTTTGCTGATGCCGTGATAACGGGATTTGACTTTGTCGCCGATATCAAGGTAAAGGTTAGACAGATGGTTTCGACGAAACCTGATAAAAACGGTTCATCTCGCCCGTGCGCTTTGCCCGCGCCGTGCCGAGCCGCGGTTCGCCGATAAGCAGGTAGGCGATGGTGCCGAAGACGGGGAAATAGGAAGAGGATAATCAGCCAGGCAGAAGGTGGAGCCGATGTTTTTGTTTGTACAACACGCGCAAGACGCAGCCGAGCGCGGCGCAGGTGTGGGCGAAATGAAGATTTCTGTCCAGCGATGTCTTTTAGAAAAGCTCATGTCTCGATAGGCGGTAGAGGAATGGCGGGAGCGGATGGTGATTTAACTGAAATCGCGGACAAAGCGACAGAAGCCGCAGACGGTACAGATAGTTCAGAACTGATTCGAGTGCTTCAGCACCTTGAAATCGTTCTGTCGTGAAGGCGAGGCAACGCCGTACGGTTTAAAGTTAATCCACTATATTTTGAGTCGGACTGTTTGAGGCGGTAGGTTCAGTGCGAGAGATACGGTCGTCTGAAAAACGAGTATAGCGATTTTTCAGACGACCTTTTTGACGTTCACGCGCTCAATCAGGCGTGATACTGGCGCGACAGTTCGTGCACGGTATCGACTAAGATTTTGGCGTGTTCGGGTCGGCGTGTTGGTTGATGCCGTGTCCGAGGTTGAAGAACATGGCCGCTGCCGTTTCCGTAGTCGGCTAGGATGCGCGCGACTTCGGTGCGGATGGATCGCGTGCCAAAGAGGGCAAACGGTCGAAGTTGCCTTGCAGGGCGACTTGGTTGCCGACGCGGCGGCGTGCTTCGCCGATGTTGCACGTCCAGTCCAAGCCCAATGCGTCTGCGCCGATTTCCGCCATGCCTCCAGCCACAGTCCGCCGCCTGGCAAACACGATAACGGGAACGCGTCTGCCTTCGCTTTTCGCGTTTCAATCCGGCAACGATTTGGCGGATATATTTGAGGCTGAATCTTTAAACGCCGCATCGCTCAGGACGCCGCCCCTAAGTGTCGAAAAATCTGCACAGGCCTGCGCGCCCGCGTCGATTTGGGCGTTGAGGTAGGCGGTAACGGCTTTAGGGCGTTGGTGTCGAGGATTTTGTGCAGCAAATCGGGGCGCGAGTACATCATGGTTTTGATGGTGCGGAAATTCTTTGCTGCTGCCGCCTTCGACCATATAGCAGGCGAGCGTGAACGGGCTGCCGGAGAAACCGATAAGCGGTACTGCGGCCGTCCAATGCTTTTGCGGATGGAGTCACCGCGTCGAAAAGACGTATTGCAGTTTTTCCATATCGGGGAACTTGCAGCTTGGCGATGTCGGCTTCGTGTTGCAAGGCGCGTTCGAATTTCGGGCCTTCGCCTTCGGCAAAAATACAGAGCCCCAAGCCCATGCGTCGGGGACGGTCAGGATGTCGGAGAAAATCAGAATCGCCGCGTCCAAATCGAAGCGGTCTAAGGGCTGGATGGTGACTTCGGTCGCCAATTCGGTGCTTTTTACACAAATCGAGAAAGCTGCCCGCTTTCGCGCGCGTGGCTTTGTATTCGGGCAGATAACGCCCCGCCTGACGCATCATCCAAATCGGTGTGTATTCGACGGGCTGTTTGAGCAGGGCGCGGAGAAAGGTGTCGTTTTTCAAAGAGGTCATGGGGCTTTCGGTTTGTTTGTAAAAACGGGAAGGAAAACGGTTTTTCAGACGACCTTTGCGGCGGTTTCCGCAATGCAAAGCGTCGTCTGAAAGAGAGATAGATAAAGATGTTTCCCAAACTCAGCTATGCTGCTCCAACGCTGCGTGGCGTTCGTCATCGGAGACGGCTTCAAAACCAATTTCCGCTGTTCCTGAGCTTTTTGCGGCTGTCCGGTTTCATCGAGTACGCGCGCGCAGCATGAGGCGGGCGGCAATGCTCGGTTGCAGGGCGATGCTGGCTTTGAGGTAACTTTTTGCCCCTTGCCCCACAGGCTGCGGCCGTAGGCAAGCTGTCCGAGGTACATCAAGAGCGGCGCGTCGTCGGGTTTTGTCTTTCACGCCAAGAATCGGCGAAGGTCGATGGCTTTTTGCTGACCGCGTTCGTTGAAGAAGCGGACGCTTTCGACGAAGGCTTCCAAAAAGTTCGGGGCGGCGGTTTTGCGGTAGTAGTGGCGCACCCATTTGACGGCTTCGGTATAGAGTCCGAGACGCTCGTATTTTTCGGCAATGGCGACACACATTCGTCCGCCTGAGTGCTTCGGGAATGCGCTTCAGACAGGTTTTTCAGACCGGCTGCGTCTGATGCTTCAGCCAACAGGCGGCAGTATGTCCCAGCTTTGGTATTGCTCCGCTTCAAAAATCGTTAATCGCGCCGACTTTCATCAGTTTTCTGGATTTCGCCAACACATCTTCCGCATCGCCGTGGTCAAAGGCATAACGCAGTTGCAGGCGGGCGAGGCGGGACAGGTTGGGATGAATGCGCGCGGCGTTCAGATTTTCCAGGGCGGTCGGATAATCGCGGCGGCCGAGTCGCGGACTCTGCCAACAACAGATAAGCGGAAAGCTGCTGTTTGTTCGGCAGTTTTTCAATGTCTTTCAGGTAGTGGTCGCGCAGTTCGAAGTTTTCCATTTGGTCGGCGGCGTGCGCGCCCAGCATCAACGCGAGGTTGCGGTTGTCGCCGGCTTCTTTGTTTTCCAATACTTTGGACGCTTCCTGCTCCGCTTTTTCAAAGCGGCCTTCGAAAAACGCCAAACCTGCGCTGTTCAAAGCCACGGCTGCCTGACGGCCTTTGCGCGCCGTGCCGAAAACGCTGCATACGGGCGGGATGTTCATCAGGCCGACGATGAATTTGATTAGGAAATACAGGGTAACGACAAACAGGGACCAGCCCTAAGATAAAGGCGCGCAGGTTGACCCGCATCATGACTCTGTCCGACGACGATATAGACATTACCCGTGTAAATACCGGAAGTTAGGACGATACCGACTGCGGCTAGCAAATAAAACGACAATCCAGACGACGGCTTTCATGCACGGCCTCCTTTGGTATCAGCATCGGCGGCTGGGCGGCTTTGTTTCTCAGGAGCCGCTTTCTTTTCCGGCTCGGAAAATGTTTTGCGTTTGGCCTCGGAAGGCAGCGCCGGAGCTTCTAAAGGCTTCGCGTCTGCTTTGGGCGGCAGGGGCGGGTCTGCTGTCTGGCAGGATGGGGAGCCTTGGAGCCGGTGCGGTTTTCGGTGCGGAAGCAGTTTCACTTTACCTGCGAGGCGGTTTGAGGAACGGCCGCTTCGGAAGCGGCGGAGGGCAGGGCGCGGACGCGGCGGTCGTTACGGGTTCGGGCAGCGCGACCGGAGTGCGCGTACCGTCTTGATAAGCGCGGACTCGCGCTGAGGCTGGCTTTCGCCGTCGTTGAAATCGTGCACATCGAGCGCTTTCAATTCGACAACTCTTTCCAGCCATGCCTCGTGTTGCGCGATTTGCCGTCAAAGTATTGTCTGACCGCTGCTTCGACGTAGTTCAAATCGCTTTGATAAACCTCGCCGTTGTGCTGCAACAACGCGGTACGCGCGTCCAAAAGGCGCAGGCGGAGGTTTTCGCGGACGAAATAGGCCTGTTCGGGCGACAGCAGCATCGCGTCTTTATTGTCGAGTCGGCGGACTTCCACCAGCCCTTTCAGCGCAACCAAAGATTTGTCCCAAGCATTTTGCCACCAAGAGCCTGAAGACGCGCCGTTGCTTTGCGCCTGCTCGCCCGGCTGCAATACGCCGTCCAACACCAGCGGTAGGCCGGAAACAGCGGTTTCTAAGCGGTCGAGACGCAACGCCGTGCCGGAAATATCGACATACGGGACGGTTTTTCAATGCCGCCAAATCATGGCTGACGGCTTGTTTGATGGACAGCAGTTCGGGCTGGTCAAAACGGCTCAGGCGACCGTCGATGTGTTCCAACACCGCCGCTGCACCTTGCACATTGCCTGATAAAAGCAGTTGCTGAGAAGCAAGGTTCAACATGGTTTCTGCTTCGTCAACCAGCCAGTTGACGCGCCCTTTGGTCAGCTCCTGATACGCTTTTTGCGTCAACAGAATTTGTCTCGCTGTTTGCTATTTGGCTTTTGCCCAAGCGCCCAATCTCGGCTTTGGATGGCGGTTTGGCGGTTTAGATGGTCTTTCAGGAGTAAAGCGTTTTCAGATTCGCCCAAGGCAGCTTTATCGAGCTTTTGGTTAAACGAAAGCTCTTGGTTTTTCAAGACGTTCTGTCCTTGCACAAACAAAAAGCCGCTTATGCCCAAACCCAGCAGCGCCAGCACCAGCGCGCTAACTGCCAGCCCTCTGCCGCCGGATTGTCTGATGATGACGGGGGCGGGTTGGTTTTGGGGAAGATTTTTAGATTCAGACATGTGTGTTCCTGAGTATTCGGAGGTTTTAGGCTGTTTTTGCCTTTTTGGAGCCGCTGTTTCAGACGACCTCGCGTTGCCCTGACTGTCGACGATAATCGGCCGACCGGCTTCGTTTGCTTCGGATGGATTGTCTTCAGACCGGCTCATCGGTGCTCCTTAGGAAATGATGAAATTGCCGCTTTTAGAGAAGCGACGACGTATGTAGCGGCACCACGCCTCGCGAAGCGCGTCGGCTATGCGCGGATGATGGAGCGGCGATAACAAGGATTCGAAGAATCGGGAAAACTGCGGCGGAACTTGCGCAAACAGCCCGCGTACCAGTCTCCGCCCGAAGCGATAAAGGCGGCATCAATGGATTCGGCATCAAAAATCCTGCCAATTCAATTCATTAGGTCGTCTGAAATACACCTCCGCGATTTCGACCGCAAAGCCTTTTTCTTTAACGACTCCGCCAAAAATCGCGCCCGCCGCGTCCGCGCACAATCATTATACGCGCGCCCTGCGGCAGCGTATCCCCAAACCGGCAGCCGCAACACCGCCTCGCTGTCGTTGCCTTCTTGCGGCATCAGACACATTTTTCGCGCCGCAGCGTTGCAAAAGCCCGACCGCTTGCCTGCCCGACCGCCACCTGAACCTTTTAAGTCGTCTGAAAAATCCACATACGGCGCAGCGGTTTGCAACCGCCGTCGGACTAACCAAAACACTGCGTCCGGCGGAAAAACTGTTCTCCCTAAGCCGCACAACGCCGCTTCGTCAGGCTCGATTTCAACCGGACTCAACACCCGCGCACGCCACCCCTGCCTGCGAACAGGTGCGCACATCATCTGCACGCGCGGACGGACGGACAATCAGCATGACAGGCATTTCAGACGACCCTTTACAGGATGGATACTGGGGCGATGACGTTTAAATCGGTTTGAAAAGCATATCCAATGGATATAATTCTTTTTGTATTTTATCGGCTGAACCCCGCCAAGTCAATACTGAGTAGTGGTTTCAACAGCATTGGACGGTAGGGGAGAATTCGATTTTAGGAAAACATAATATGAACAAAATAGCGACAATACTTTTCGCTGCGTTATTGGTGCCGTCTGTCTCTTTTGCAAGCGGAGACGATGCCGCCAAGATCCGTGCGAAGATTTATCAAGAAGCAAGCCGCGATGATGAATCGGGCGTGAAGATTTTGAACCGATATGCCGATGATTCTTTGAAAAAGCCATCCGTACTGCTCTCGGTCGGCGGATTTGTGTATCGAGGCCGATCCGATATGGAACAGTCAAGATCCCGGAAACCGAAGCTAAAGGTTAACGTATCTGCTTTGTCCAACGGCAAAATTCGTGCCGGTTTAAACAGTGGGGGCATCCGACCAGCGCAGATTATTCGGTCAGCTGCTCCGGAAATGTCTGCAAGTGACGGATGTCGATCATCTCAAAACGGACTTGACTGCAATGCCGTTAGTTTGTCGAATACATGAAAAGGTCGGCGGATCTGGCATTTGAAGTGCAACTTCCATATCAGAAAAAAGGCCAGCATGCGGTAGCATACAGCCTTTCCTGCAAGAAAGATTGCCATGAGCTACACACAACTGACCCAAGACGAACGATACCATATCCAATACCTGTCCCGCCACTGCACCATCGCCGAAATCGCCAAACAGCTCAACCGCCACAAAAGCACCATCAGCCGAGAAATCAAGCGGCACTGCATCCAAGGACAGCAATACAGCGCCGATAAAGCCCAACGGCAAAGCCGGCTGACCAAACAGCACCGGCGAAAACCCTATAAGCTCGATTCGCAGCTGGTTCAACACATCGACACCCTTATCCGCCGCAAACTCAGTCCCGAACAAGTATGTGCCTACCTGCATAAACACCACGGGATCACACTCCATCACAGCACCGTTTACCGCTACCTTCGCCAAGACAAAAGCAACGGCGGCACTTTTGTGGCAACATCTCAGAATATGCAGCAAACCCTACCACAAACGCTACGGCAGCACATGGACCAGAGGCAAAGTGCCCGACCGCGTCGGCATAGAGAACCGACCTGCTATCGTCGACCGGAAAACCCGCATCGGCGATTGGGAGGCCGACACCATCGTCGGCAAAAATCAGAAAAGCGCGTTATTGACCTTGGTCGAACGCACTACCCGCTACACCATCATCTGCAAATTAAAGAACTTAAAAGCCGAAGACACTGCCCGGGCGGCCATTAGGGTATTAAAGGCATATAAAGCCAGAGTCCACACCATCACCATGGATAACGGCAAAGAGTTCTACCAACACACCAAAATAGCCAAAGCATTGAAGGCGAAAACCTATTTTTGCCGCCCTTACCATTCTTGGGAGAAAGGGCTGAATGAGAACACCAACGGACTCATCCGGGACAATATTTCCCCAAACAAACCGATTTCCGAAACATCAGCGATCGGGAGATACGCAGGGTTCAAGATGAGTTGAACCACTCGGTTGAGAAAAACACTCTGGCTACGAAAACGCCAAGTGTTTTTATTCTTAAATCTGTTCCAACCACTGGTACCCTAGTGTTGCACTTGAAATTGAATCCAAGGTCGTCTGAAAATATTTTTCAGACGACCTTTGTTTACAAATAACAATGCCCTATTGTCCTGCTCTTCCAGCAATAGCGACGGCCTGCTAGGCTTTCCTCACTCTTCCACTTCGTCCAAAAGCCGCATAATCAAGCCCAACGCCGGGATGCCGGCTTCAAAATCACGGCTCAAACGCTGTGCGCGGCGAATACGTGCAAGGTGGAAACCGCTGAACGTAGTTTGTTCGGGCTTGCCGCCCTATGCTGATGATGTCTTCCTCGATGAGTTCCAACAGCCAATCGCGGCGGCAATGGCTGACAGCAATAGATTTCTTCAAAAGTCAATGTGATGTCGGTGGATTGCGTCATGGTTTATCCTTTCTTTCTCATGCGTGTTTCGCAGCGAAATGTTCTGCCAGTTCTCCCATGCGGCACGGTCGGCTTCACTTTCTGCAACAGGGACATTGATGCGGATATTCAGCATAGGTCTCCCGCCTCTTTCGCCGGAATGCCCTTGCCTTTAAGGCGGATGGTTTTGCCGCTCTGAGTGTTGGCAGGCAGATTGACCTGTAAGCGGCCGGATGCGGTAGGAACGATGATTTTGCCGCCCAATACCGCCTCCCACGGTTTGACGTCTCATCGTCTGATATACGTCTTTTTCTGTTTTTGACGTACAAGTCCGGCCGGTCGTGGAACTTGATTTTCGAGTACAAATCCCCATTCGCTCCGCCGTTGCTGCCCAGCAGCCCCTGCCCTGCCAGACGGATTTGCTGATCTTCGGCGATGCTCTGGGGAATTTTTGACGTTGAGGGTTTTGCTTTGATAAGCCATACGGCCATATTCGTCCAAAGTCGGCACATTCAAAAGTCAGACTGCGTTCCGCACCGGTATAGGCTGCGTAAATATCAATGCTCAATTCGGCGTGTTGGTCTTCTCCCTTGATAAGCGCCGCGCGGCTGCTCGGGTCGGGAGCCGGCGTGGCGGAACGATGAAAACAAGTCTTCAAAATTAAAAGTCGCCCGCGCCGAACGGTTCTCCTTCCCGATACTCATAACGGAAACCTCCGCCGTCGAAACCTTTTGCCGAACGGGTTTCCGCCTTGTCCGAACGGATTGCCCCCTGCATTGCGAGCCATAAGGGTTTGCCAACATTTCATCATACTCGGTACTGTTTCTCCTTGTCGGAAAGCGTCTCGTAGCATCGAGTTGATTTCCGCCGTACGCCCAACGGCATCCGGCTCTTTGCTCACATCAGGATGGTATTTTGCGCACCAGCTTACGGTAGGCTTTTTAATAGCGGCTTTATCCGCATCTTTAGCGACGCCCAATATTTCATAATAATCTGCCATGTTATTCCTTTGATTAATAATACACAAAATTTTTATTGATTTTATAGTTATGGGCAATCGCTCTAAAAACTCAGCCCGACGAAATAAAAACGCCGTTTCGGCAAACGGCGTTTTGACAGATTGATTTGATGCTTGACCAACCGAATTGTGGACATAACGCGATTTTCCATTTAAATGCATATCCGGCAACGACAGGCAGCAAAGCCAGAAAAAGACTTTGAAAATCCAGCCTGCGTACCAAGGTTTCGCAACTACAATCGCACCCGTCTCAGAATCTGGCACAATAATATCTTTGACGGCGAGCCAATCCAACATCGGCCACCAGCAAACGACAAGGCATCCCAAAAACAGGCCAAATATTGCGTTCCAGCCTTTCTGCCAAAAACGGAAACATACCGCCGCCCAAACCAGAAGTCAGCCCCGTGATCAATATCATCCCGTATAGCATCCGCCCGCAATATGTGGGCCAAAAAATACGTCAAGACCACCCATAAAAACAGCCAGCACCAAAACAATGATTTCTTCAGGACGTTTAAACATTCTTTACAGCTCCAAAAATCTTTTTCCCTGCAAAGGAAACAACCGTAGAAATCAACAGACGACACTATACCCGAAACAACATACTTTTGAATATGCGCCGTCACTTTTTCAGACGACCTTGGTGCCTGCCCTACTCTGTTACAATGCTAATCACTTGAAACCAAGGTCGTCTGAAAAACATTCCGTTTTCAGACGACCTTCAAACATACCTTTTTCAATCATGCACGAACACACCACCCGCTCCCGAGACAATACCCAGCAGAAATCCTGCAAGACCAAACTGTCCGCGCAGCAATACCGACAACGCGCCGCGTTCCGCCATCCACCAGACGCTTTATTCCGCCGATACGTTTGCCCAGCACGATTATCTCGCGGGTAAAAACTGCCCGACATCGCCCTGCCCGGCAAGCGTGGGCGACTCAACTGGCTGCATTTTGTCGGCATCAACGACGCCGCGCTGCTCAAACACACGCTGGAGCCTTACGGCATCCACGAGCTGGTCATCGAAGACATCCTCAGCCGTAAACAACGCCCCAAAATCGAAGACTACGACAATTATCTGTTTATCGCCGCTCAGGTTTACCACCACACCGCCGCCGGCAAACTGAATTCCGACCAGGTGTATCTGATTATCGGCAGCGATTTTCGTGTTTGTCGTTCCAGCAAAAACCGCTGGGGCTGTTCAGCCAGTTGCGCCGCCAAATGAGCGAAAACCCGCGCGGCATCCTCGGTAAAAATACCGCCTTTCGCTCTATTGCCTGCTCGACCGCATCGTAGACGACTATTTCATCGTTTTGGAAGAGTACAACAACCGCGTCGAAGCCTATAGATAAATCCCTGTTTAAAGATGAAAACAGCGACATCCTCGGCAAAATCCACCGCCTCAAGCGCGATGCCGTCCGCCTCGCGCCGCACGCCTTTGCCTTTACGCGACGTGTTCCCATCAACTTGCCGTGCGCGTCGATTTACTCATTTTCAAAAGGCGAGTCCACCGTCTATCTGCGCGACGTGTACGACCACAACATGCAGCTTCTCGAATCGCTCGACGCCTCGCGCGACATGGTGTTGAGCATGATGGACATCTACCTTTCCTTCCAATCCAACCGCATGACCAGCAAATGCGCGTCCTGACCGTCATCACCATCATCTTTATGCCGCTGACCGTCATTACCGGGCATCTACGGCATGAACTTCGACAACATGCCCGAGCTGCATTAGCATTACGGCTATTTTATCGTTTTAGGTTTGATGCTGTAGCATCATCGTCGGGTTGCTGATTTTCTTCTCGCGCAGAAAATGGTTATAAACCCATAAAAATCCAATTTCCGTATATTCATATATTAAATACAATCAGTAAGGTCGTCTGAAAACCATCCCAACCACTGAACGGCCGCCTGTTTAACACAAAACATTCATTTTTAAAGAGGAATACCATGGATCAAACCCCGCCAACTCCCTTCACATCGAACTCATCATGTCCGAACTGATGATGCGGACACCGCCAATTTCAGCGGCAACGTCCACGGCGGCGAACTTTTGCGCCTGCTCGACCAAGTCGCTTATTCCTGCGCCAGCCGTTAGCAGCAACTGACTGCGTTACCCTGTCTGTCGATAAAGTCTTGTTTAAAGAGCCGATACACGTCGGCGACTTGGTAACTTTCTACGCCAGCGTCAACTACACGGGCAGAACGTCCATGGAAATCGGCATCCGTGTCGAAGCGCAAAAACATCCGCACCGGCGAAGTGCGCCATACCAACAGCTGCTACTTCCACCATGGTCGCGGTCGAAGACGGCAAACCTGTTCCCGTCCCACCGTTGGAAATCACCACTGAACGCCAACGCTGCTCGCTATGAAAAAGCCAAAAACGCAAAGCCTTGAGCCTCCAAGCATCCGACGAAGCTTCTGCGGATGTTGAAAACGGACGGATAAAAACGGATTACAAGACAAAAGGTCGTCTGAAAACCAAGTTTCAGGGTTTTCAGACGACCTTTTCTCTTCATTATTGAACAAGAAAAATAATGTAACCATTAAAACGCCAAATAAAAACAAAGTTGCTATTTAAATAATTTTAGATTTTTCGTATAAATTCAATTAAGAAACACTATTTAATAACGGTATTTATTAAATAAAATTCCCTATATATATGCCAAAAATATATTTAATTACATGATTTTAGAATAACTATACTTGACACTACTCAAATAATTTAATATATCGTTTCTTTTTAACCAAAATTCAAAAGAGAGACTCATGCGAAACTATCAGTTTTATTGACAACTCTGCTAACCGCACTGTCCTTGTCCGCATGTGGAGGCAGCTCTTCTTCTGCTGTTTGCGACGAATACGAAAAAGCCTTTGCCGACATTACTACAAGGTGTTGATGCAGGCACAAAAAGACCTGATGCAAAAATCATTTGAGCAAACTAAAGCAGCCTTTAAAAGATATGCCTGCCGACCAAAGAGACGCTACCTGTAAAAGCAGCTTTGGATGGATTGAGCGATGCCCCTGCCCGCTTCTCCTGAAGATAAAGCCGAAGAAGCAAAAGAAGCTGCTGAAGAAGCGAAAGACACTGCGGAAGAAGCCAAAGATGAGGCTGCGGCAGCTAAAGAAGAAGCTAAATAATACGAGACATCTTATAGCGAAAACGGATTCCGACTACCAGAATCCGTTTTTATTTATGCCTTCCAATCTGCATTTGCTTTCAGACGACCTCAAGGTCGCCTGAAAATTCCAAACAGCAAACCACCAATTTAGATGACGCGTGCATGTATACCGCACACACAATACCCATCTGTTTTTAAAGTTTGCGCCGCCCGCAGGTAGCTTGTGGCTCAGCCACGCACACGATTTTGGAGATGCAGGCTGTGGCTTTGCTGCGCTACATCAATGGAAACACGATCGAAACGATATTCCTAGCACTTTTTCAATTTGTAGCGTGGACTATACCTCGCGAAAATACGAAAGGTCGTCTGAAACCTGTACGCAGACTTTCAGACGACCTTCGCTTTTCAAAACAATCCGTGAGCAGAGTCCACGCTACGGTTAACTCAACGTATCGCCGTTCCAAAACTCCTCCGCTGAGAATGCAAAAAGGTTTCAACTTATTATTGCAAAGACCTCAGACGTAGGGTCGGATTCTCGAATCCGACATTTTGGGCATTGCTGCAATGGATTGCAAATGACGGGAGTGTTAGAAGGTTTTGTCGGATACAAGTATCCGACCCACGCTTGCTCGCTCACACTAAATGATCACTTGATGCTCTTTCCATGTAAGTTTCTATCATGCTTGAATGCTGATATATCCCCCTATTTTTAAAATATCTAATAAATATTCAATATCTCATTTATTATCTCCAAAGTTGCTGTGTTAAATAAAAATATTTAATCTGCGCTTGCTATGCATTATTATATTCGTTGCCTGAAATGAATACGAAAGGTCGTCTGAAAACGGATTCACGGTTTTCAGACGACCTTTATACTAAGAGATTTTCAGACGACGATTGAGGTCGTCTGAAAATTTGAAACAATGTTTTGAATGACAAAAACGCGTGCGTGCGTACCGCACACACCCTACACCTTGGTTTTAAAGTTTGTGCCATCCGCAGGTGGTGTGTGTGCGCAGCCTCGAACGCGGTTGGCGGGGGTGCAGGCTACGGCTTGCTCAGGGCATAGAACGCGTGGCAAAGCAAGTGCCCACCCTACGCTTGCTTGCTATTTGTTATCTAAAAAGTCATCAGAAAATTCTCAAGTTCTTCTTCATATGCTAGATTTGGTTTTTGGACTGATGCTGGGTTAATTTTAATAATTGCCACAAGCCATTTAACCAGATCACAGAATGCAGCTTCTACTTTCTCTTTAGTTGGATTAGCATGTAATCCAGCATTAAAACAAATCAATTAATCTGTCATGTCTCTTTCCCAAGAGTTTCTAAAGAAGACATATTATTATCACACTCAATAGTAATGTATGCCCAAATTCTATTTTTATATTGGGTTTCCAACTTTTCTATCTCCAGGGTTTCTCTTGAGCAGGAAACAGATAGTCTGCCAATTTTTCCAAAAATCTTCTACCTGATAATGCTGCTTGGCTAAATCTTCATCAGTCTCTCGCCCTTTCTAATGTTCTAGAAGCAGCTGCTAATACATCAAAAAGCTTAGGATGAGCTCTTCTAGTGCATAGATAATATCCGATATGTCTTCATTTTTCAGATCAAGCATGTTTGTAAAAATTCCTCAAATGACTCAAACTCCTTTTGAAATGATTCAACGTATCAAAGTTATCGAATATTGTTCTTCTTGCTCCTATACATCTCATGCTTTACTTTAAAACCATGTTGCACGAGCAATTCATTTTCATAATTTTCTGGATCTTCATTAAAACCATAGAATATGGAAATAATCCCGTTCTCAATACGGAACAATTAATCAAACTGTTTCTAAAAACCTGAAGATGGATATTATTTGAGAATTTAATATCCATAGCTCCCAAATAAGGATCAAAAAATATTAAGTTTTTCATGAAGTGATTGAGCTGTTTTTATATCCATATTTTGAAACATCCAACAAAAATTGTTGAAGTTAGAAATGAATTATAAAGTTTTTCTCTATGGATGAGATTTAGTGTGGTTGGTGTGTATATTTCTTTAGCTATTATTCTATAATCATTTTATTCTCAGTGGCTTTTTACCATTGTGAATGATAACATCTCCAATAGATACGCGCATGCTACGTTTTGTGCTTTGTATACATGAGTTTCTAAAATGGCTTTCATGATGGGAAAACCATAATAAGAACCCTAAAGTTGGATGATCTGAATTAAATAAAAACTACGTTCATATTAATCTAATCCTAAAAAGATTTTCTAAATACTACCAAATAGACTTTCCTTAATCCCCGTATCCTATCCTCCTCAACACCGCCGCCTCTTCAAACTGTAAATCCCTAGCCGCCTGTTGCATGGCTTTTTCCAGTTTGGCGATTTCTTTTAATCGCGTCTTCTTCGTTGTGATCTCGCCGACTTTGACCTTGTTTTTGCCTTTTCAGACGACCTTTGCCGCCGTCTTCTTCGTGGTACACGCCGTCGATGATGTCTTTGACTTGTTTTTTAATCTGCTGCGGTACGATGCCGTGTTCTTCGTTGAATTTAATCTGTTTTTCGCGGCGGCGTTCGGTTTCGTCGATGGCGGCTTTCATGGAGTCGGTGATTTTGTCGGCGTACAGGATGGCGACGCCGTTCACGTTGCGCGCGGCGCGGCCTATGGTTTGAATCAGGCTGCGGTGCGAGCGCAGGAAGCCTTCTTTGTCGGCGTCGAGGATGGCGACGAGGGAGACTTCGGGGATGTCCAAGCCTTCGCGCAAGAGGTTGATGCCGACGAGTACGTCAAACAGTCCGAGCCGTAAATCTCTAATGATTTCAACGCGCTCCACGGTGTCGATGTCGCTGTGCAGGTAGCGCACTTTGATGCCGAGTTCGCTGTAATAGTCGGTAAGTTGCTCCGCCATGCGTTTGGTGAGGGTGGTAACGAGCACGCGTTCGCCTTTTTGGATGCGGTCGTTGATTTCGCTCATTAAGTCATCGACTTGGGTGGCGACGGGGCGGATGATGATTTGGGGGTCGACCAGCCTGTGGGGCGGACGACTTGTTCGACCACTTGTCCGGCGTGTTCTTCTTCGTATTTGGCGGGGGTGGCGGAAACGAAGATGGTTTGCGGCATGACTTTTTCAAATTCGTGGAATTTGAGCGGTCGGTTGTCGCGGGCGGAAGGCAGGCGGAAAGCCGTAGTCCACGAGGTTTTTGCTTGCGCGATGCGTCGCCTTTGTACATGCCGCCGATTTGGGTAACGGTAACGTGGCTTTCGTCGATGAACATGATGGCGTTGTCGGGCAGGTAGTCCATCAGCGTGGGCGGCGGTTCGCCTTCTTTTTGCCGGAGAAGTGGCGGGAGTAGTTTTTCGATGCCTTTTGCAGAAGCCCATTTCGTAGAGCATTTCGAGGTCGAAAGCGGGTGCGCTGTTCGATGCGTTGTTGCTCGACGGGGCGTTGTTCGCGGGCGAAAAACTCGATGCGTTCGCGCAATTCTTCTTTGATGGATTCGCAGGCGCGCAATACGGTGTCGCGCGGGGTAACGTAGTGGCTGGACGGGAAGACGGTGTAGCGGCCGACGCGCTGGATACAGGCTGCCTGAAAGCGGGTCGAACATATCGAGGCGGTCGATTTCGTCGTCGAACAGACTGATGCGCAAGGCGTTTTTCGGAGCTTTCGGCGGGATACACGTCAATCACGTCGCCGCGCACGCGAAGCTGCCGCGTTTGAAGTCCAAATCGCCGCGTTCGTACTGCATGGAAACGAGCGTGGCGATGATGTCGCGTTGCTCGATGGTGTCGCCTTCTTTGACGGACAACACCATTTGTTGATACTCGGTCGGGTCGCCGATACCGTAAATGGCGGACACGGTGGCGACGATAATCACGTCGTCGCGCGTCATCAGGTTTTTGGTGGCGGAAAGGCGCATTTGCTCGATGTGTTCGTTGATCGCGCTGTCTTTTTCGATGAACAGGTCGCGGCTGGGCACATAGGCTTCGGGTTGGTAATAGTCGTAGTAGGAAACGAAAATATTCCACCGCGTTTTCGGGGAAAAAAACTCGCGCATTTCGGCATAGAGCTGGGCGGCAAGGGTTTTTGTTGTGCGCCATGATGATGGCGGGTCGGCCGCTTTGCGCGATGACGTTTGCCATGGTGTGGTTTTGCCCGAACCGGTTACGCCGAGCAGGGTTTGATAGGCCAGGCCGTCTGAAAGCCCTTCGAGCAGGCCGGCAATGGCGGTAGGCTGGTCGCCGGCGGGCGGGAAGGGTTAGTGGAGTTTGAAGGGGAATCAGGGTATGGATGACTTCCATATTGCCGCCTGTACCTGTTTTTCTAGTTCGGGGAAAATGGAATTATAGCAAAAAGGTCGTCTGAGAAATTTTCAGACGACCTTTGCACGTTGTTGAAACTTAAGCCAAAGAAGCGTTTACAAATGCGGTCAATTGACCTTTTGCCAAAAGCGCCGACTTTGGTGGCGACGTTTTCGCCGTTTTTGAACACCATCAGCGTCGGAATACCGCGCACGCCGAATTTGGCGGGAGGGCTTCGTTGTCATCGATGTTGATTTTAACGACTTTCAGACGGCCTTCAAATTCGGCGGCGATGTCGTCCAAGATCGGAGCGATCATTTTGCAAAGTACGCACAAGGTGCCCGAAGTCCAGCAATACGGGAACGTCGGATTTCAAAACGTCTTGTTCGAAATTTGCATCGGTGGTGTGGATAATCAGTTCGCTGCTCATGAGTTTTTCCTTTTTGTGTCAAATTGAATCAGATGTTGTGCAGGAATAGGGCTTGGGGCTGAAAAATTTCAAGTGTCGCAAAAGTGTAATAGTTTTTTGTAAGGTTGCCATCGGGATTGGCTAATGTTTTTCAGACGACTTATCCGACAGTTCAACCTGCCCCTAAAGCTCATCAGATGGCGCGTGTAATCGCTGGAAGGGTTGGCAAATACGGTTTCGCAGCCGCCCTCTTCGACGACTTTGCCGTCTTTCAAGACCATCACGCGGTGCGACAGGGCGCGGATGACGGCGAGGTCGTGGCTGATGATGATGAGGCTGAGACCGTGTTTTTCTGCAATCGGCGAGCAGCTCCAGAATCTGTTGCTGCCATTGTACGTCGAGCGCGCTGGTGGGTTCGTCCAAAACGAGGATTTTCGGGCGGACGATGATGGCGCGGGCGATGGCGAGCCGCTGGCGTTGTCCGCCGGAAAAGGCGTGCGGATAGCGTTCGAGCGCGTCTTCGGGCAGTCCGACCTGCCGCAATACGTCTTGCACGCGCTGCCGCATTTCTGCGCAGGGACAAATCGGGTTCGTGGACGCGCAGGGCTTCGGAAACGATATTAAAGACGTTCATGCGCGGGTTGAATGCGCCGAACGGGTCTTGGAACACCATTTGGATGTCGCGCCTTGATTCGCGCGTCCAGGCTTCGCCGTTGATTTTCAGACGACCTTCCGCGTCGATAAGGTGCATGACGGCTTTTGCCAGCGTAGTTTTGCCGCAGCCGCTTTCGCCGATGACGCCCAGCGTTTCGCCCGCTTTCAAATCGAAGGACACCGGCTCCAGCAGGGTTTTGCTGCGTTTTTTGAACCAGCCCGCCGTTTCTTTGACGGCAACGGAAAGCTGCTCCGCCTGCAAGACGGTGGCGGGCTTGTCCGCCAAAAGGTACGACCTTGCGCGCGGCACCGGCGTTCAACAGCATTTTCGTGTATTCGTGTTGCGGACGGGCAAACACTTCCGCCGCTGCACCCGTTTCGACAATGCGTCCGCCACGCATCACGGCGACGTCGTCTGCAAAGCGGCGGACAAGGTTCAGGTCGTGGGTGATATAGAGCATGGTCATGTTGTGCGCCTGCTGCAAGCGCGCCAACAAATCGAGAATCTGCGCCTGCACGGCGACATCCAAGGCGGTGGTCGGTTCGTCGGCAATCAGAGCTTGGGTTCGGCGGCAACCGCCATCGCAATCATCGCCCTGCTGCCGCTGTCCGCCGGAAAGCTGGAAGGGATAGGCAAAGGCTTTCTGCTCCGGCTCGCGGATACCGGTTTCCGCCAAGAGTTCGACCGCCCTCCCCATGCCTGTTTTTGTCCAAACCCAGATGCAGGGTCAACACTTCGGCAATCTGCGCCGACGCGCATCACAGGATTGAGCGCGGTCATCGGTTCTTGAAACACCATGCCGATTTCCCGCCCGCGCAGCTTTTGCAGGGCGCGTTCGGATTGGTCAGCAAATCGTTGCCGTCGAATTTCAGACGACCTTCAAACGACACCAGCGGATTCAGCCGCATAATGCCCTGCGCCAACACGGTTTTGCTGCTGCCGCTCGCCGACCAACGCCAGTTTTCCTGCCGACCTGTACGGTCAGACTGACATCGTACAGGACTTGCTTCGCCGGGGGAAAAAGGCGTTTGGGTTTTCAATTTCAGGATGGGTTTCGTCATAGTATCGAGGTCGTCTGAAAACGGAAAACGGGTGGAATAAAAATCGGCAATACTCGCCGCACGGGCAGAAATCTTTACGAAGCAATAAGCCAATATCTGATGATGAACAAGAAACGCGCCCAACAAACATCTGCTTTCTGCTTTTCAGACGACCTCTGATTCAAACCCGCAAACCGAGGTCGTCTGAACGCTGATTATCTTTGAAACTGCTCTTTCAACACCCGTTTCAACACTTTGCCCGTGGCGTTTTTTTCGGTAGCTCGTCTTTAAAGTAAATCTGTTTGGGGATTTTGAAATTCGCCAAATGTCCGCGCAAATGGGCGCGCACGTCGGCTTTCGTCCAACGTTTCGCCGTCTTTGAGTTGGATAAAGGCGATGATTTCTTCGTCGGCGTATTGGTCTTTCACGCCGATAACGGCCGCGGCTTCGACGGCGTCGAGTTTGTAAAATCGCTCTTCGATTTCGCGCGGATAAACGTTTTGTCCCTTTGGAAATAATCAGGTCTTTTTGCGGTCGACGATAAAAGATAAAGCCGTCTTCGTCTATCGTGACAAAATCGCCTGTTTTCAGCCAGCCGTTGACGATGGCTTCGTCCGTGGCATCGCGCATATTCAGGTAGCCCCTGCATGACCGACCCGCCTTTGACGATGAGTTCGCCCACTTCACCCGTCGGCACTTCGACCAATTCGTCGTTGACAGCTTTGACTTCCAATCCAGGCAAGGCGATGCCGACGCTGCGGGCTTTTTGCCTTTCGGGCGTGTTGACGGCGACGACGGGCGAGCATTCGCTCAAACCGTAGCCTTCCAAAAAGCTTGGCGCGCGGGAACTTCGCTTTAAAAGTCGAGGATGGTTTGTTCCGCCAAAGGCGCGCCGCCGCTGATAAACAGACGGACGCGGTTGAACCATCTGAAATACCAAAGGGATTTTCGCCTTTGCTCATGGCGGTGTAAATCGCGGGCACGCCCTAAAAACACGGTCGCGCGTTTGAATAAAACCTGTTTCAAAACATTGGAGAACGGGAAAACGGATTTCACCAAAATAATCGAACACGCCATATAAATCGGCAGCAACACCATAGCCGTCAGCGTAAAGCTGTGGAACATCGGCAGGAACACGACAAAGCGGTCGCGTTTGGTAATCTTAAAGATGCGCCTCGATGCCTTCAAGGTTGGAAAACAGGTTGCCATAGCTGATCAATGCGCCTTTTGGGATGGCCTGTCGTACCGGAAGTGTAAATAATATGCGCCAAATCATCGATTTTCGGCTGGCGGCTCAAATCGGGCGTGCCCGAGAAACGGCGCGCTTCTTCAAAACGAACATCGGCTTCATCCGCCGCTTTCGCCTCGCCTATCCAAATGATTTTTCTCGACGCGGGTCTGTTTTTCAGCCCCTTCAATTCTTTTCTGCAAACCTGCCGAAGCAAAACATAAACCGCGCTTTGCAGTCGTTCAAAATATACGCGTATTCGTTGTTTTTCAAAAACGTATTCATCGGTACGGCAAACCGCGCCGATGGCGGAGACGGCAAAATAGGCGCTGATAAATTCCGGGCGAATTGGACACCGCCAAAGCCACTTTGTCGCCGAATTTGACGCCCATATTTTTGCAGATATGCGGCTACGGCATCGACTTCTTGCTTGAGCGCGTGGTAGGTGGTTTTTTCTTTGTCGTTGAACACCGCAGTCCCTTTGCCGTTTTTTACGGCAGGCAGCGGACAGCATTTCGTAGAAAGTTTGTGTTGTGTGTTTGATTCATTGAAATTCTTTAAAAAATGAAGTGAGTAAAATATTATAGAGGTCGTCTGAAACTTCTAAAGGCGCGGGTCGCGCATTGATGTACGCCCGCAAAGACTCCGTGCTTATACTATCCCCTAGCGCGCACGTCAAACGCCTGACGCAAAGCCCTCGCCCATCATCACCAGCAAAAGCAGCATAACCGTCAGCGTACCGACGGTGGACAAGCCTATCCACCAAGCGTCCAAGTTGTCCTTGCCCTGCGCCAAGAGTTCGCCCTAAGCTCGCCTGCGACGCGGGAACGCCCAAACCGAGGAAATCCAAGCTGGTCAGCGCAAGCACTGCGCCGGAGATACGGAAAGGCAGAAATGCCAATACGGGCGTCAGGCTGTTGGGCAGGATATGCCGCCACATAATCGCGCGGTTGCCCACGCCCATCGAACGCGCCGCCAAAACGTAATCGGCCTGACGGTTTTTCAAAAACTCGGCGCGGACGTAGTCCGACAGCCCCATCCAGCCGAACAGCGACAGCAACACCAGCAAAATCAACAAACTGGGATTGAAAAACGAAGACAGGATAATCAGAGATAAAGTTCCGGCATTCCCGCCCCAGATTTCGATAAAACGCTGCATCAAAAGGTCGGTCTTGCCGCCGAAATAACCCTGCACCGCGCCGGTAATCACGCCGATTACGGTCGTTACCAAAGTCAACGCAAGGGCAAACAACAGGGAATCGCGGAAATCCGTAAACCAAACGCGCCAAGACATCGCGACCGCGGTCGTCCGTACCGAGCAAGTGCCTTTCGGACGGACTTGCAGGGTCGGGCTGCGTGTCGAAATCATTGAGCGTATCGGCATCGTAGGGATTGGGCAGATAAACGGCGTAATTTACCGTTTGACGTGATGTTGCCGCGTATCAGCGGATCGAGGTAATCGGCAGGCGTATCGAAATCGCCGCCGAACACGGTTTCGTTGTATTCGTTTACCAGCGGAAAATAATATTCGCCCTGATAACGTATCCACAAGGGCTTTGTCGTTGCTCCACAAAGGCGCAAGCAGCGCAACGGCGAACAAAACAGCTAAAAATCCCGCAACGCGAACCAGCCGCGTTTGTGTTGCTTGAAAGGCCTGCCAAGTGGGGTTTGAGGTGTGTGTTTTCATGGTTTGGAAAGGTTTTTCAGTCATGATTCAGAAACATATTTTTCAGACGACCTATTTCTGTCCGCCGAAATGAATGCGCGGATCGACCCACGAATAAGAAATATCCGACACCAATTTCGCCAGCAAACCCCATCAGCGTGAACACATACAGCGTCCCCATTACCACCGGATAATCGCGCTTCATCACCGCCTCGTAGGAAAGCAGCCCCAGCCCGTCGAGCGAGAACAAAGTTTCAATCAGCAGGCTGCCGGTGAAAAACGCGCCGATAAAGGCAGCGGGAAAGCCGGTAATCAGCGGAATCATCGCGTTGCGGAAAACGTGTTTCCACAAAATCTGCTTTTCCGGCAAACCCTTGGCGCGGGCGGTATAAACATATTGGCGGCGGATTTCTTCAAGAAACACGTTTTTCGTCAACACCGTCGTTACCGCCAGACTGCCCGCCACCGAAGCCGTAATCGGCAGCGCCATGTGCCACAGATAATCCTTTGATTTTTGCCCGCCCACGACAACGTGTCGAAATCATCGCCGACCAAACCGCCCTGCGGAAACCACGCAAAAAGCTGCCGCCGCCGAACAACACCAGCAGCACCAAACCCAACACAAACGGCGGTATGGTATAACCGACCAGCACCACCATCCCCGTTACCGCGTCAAAACGGCTGCCGTCGCGCACCGCCTTGGCAATGCCCAACGGGATACAGATCAGATAAGTCAGAAAAACGTCCACAAGCCCAAACTCATCGACACCGGCATTTTCTGTTTGACCAGCTCGAACACGGTTTCATGATGGAAAAACTCTTGCCCAAATCAAAACGGGCAAACCGCCACACCATATCCGCAAAAACCGCGTCAGCGGCGGCTTTGTCGAAACCGTACAGCGCATTCAACGCCGCCAAATCTTCCGGACTGATGCGGTTGCCGTTTTTTCATAATGTTGCCCGCCGTCGCATTCGCCGTCTCGCCGCTGACCACACCATGCGTCAACTGCTGCACCATCTGCTCCACCGGTCCGCCCGGCACGAATTGGATAACGGCAAAAGTAATCGCCAAAATCCCCAACAGCGTGGGGATTAAGAGTAATAGGCGGTGGAGGATGTAACGGTACATGCTTAGGGGTATTCCTCTATTTTGGGTTTTAAGGTCGTCTGAAAAGTACGGATTGCTTTTCAGACGACCTATACTTTTAATACTTGTAAAAATTTAACTGATAAGCCAGCTAATAAACCTATCCAGCAAATCTTTCTGATTATTGCCAGCCGCTTCGACCATTTCCAATGTCAAACTATCCGGCCACACAATAAAATATCCGTAACGTCCTTTTTTGATAAGCCCACCGGCTTTCTTACCTGTATCTGTCAAACGGTAGAACTTACCGTCTATTTCCTGCAAGCCTGCATGACACAGTTTCGCATTGCATTCTTCCGTTGTTACTCCCCATTTTTCTGCCAGCTTAGCGACAGTCAATGTATCGTATTTTTTAGCAATTTCTATATTCTGATTTTTCTGCAAAACTTGCTCTTTTTCTACTACGTCAACTGAAATTTTAACTTCATCGCTAATACGGATAATACGCTGCGCTTCGCTATAAGCATCTTGATAGACTTCTCCATCTTCACTACGCTTCAGCAAGATACCCATTTCATTATTATTTACTTTGGCTGAATTCATATAAATTCAGGCTTTGTAATAATGCAAGCATCTTCGCTGACGTAACATTTTGCATGAAGATTCGGACAATAGCTTGTACGAACATAATTTAAATTTTTTTCAACCAAGCTGCCTCTGATGGCTGCAATTCACTTTTACCATATACAATCCGCACATCGATTTTCATGCGGTCTTTGTCTTCTAAAAGCTCTTTTACCCTATCGTTTAATTTTAGATAAGGGCTAATCAAATAAAAGCCGTTCCTGTGCATTTTTTTATTAATTCTTCCAAGTAATACGTCGTACCGCTGGTATTTAAAAATTTTGCCATTTTCTTCTTTCCTGCAATGTTTATTTAATTTATTCGCGGGCAAAGCCCACGCTACACAGTTGCTTTATATTCTTCTGACAATTGAAACAATAGACTTCACTATTGCTTAGGTCGTCTGAAAATTGCTGCGGCAAACTTTCAGACGACCTTCCTTATTTTTCCAAAGCCTCTTGCAGTTTCTTTCTCAATCAAATCCGCGTCAAACGATTTGGCAATCAGCTCGAAGCGCGAGTCACGCCGCCATGAGACTTGGTTGGCTCCCCATTGCCCGTCCACCCAGTTGAGCCACACCCATGTGCCGAGCACTTGAACACGCCTTTGGCGCGGACGAGGCCGTCTGTGAACTTGGGCAGGTCGTTGAAGAAGTTGGTCACTTTTTCGCCGTCGAAATCGCGTCCGGCAGGGAATGTGAAACCTTGCGACTGGAAGCCCATCGTGTTGTCCGGCAGGGCTTTGAGACGGTAACGTGATTTTTCGATAACGGGAATGTCAAGCCATTGGATGTCGAGCTGTGCGTTTTGGACTTCGACCACTTTGGCTTTGGGCGAGAACAGTTTTGCCGCTTTGTCGTGAAAATTCGGCAAGCTGTTCTGGGGGTGCATAAATCGGTTTTGCTGGCGACCAATACGTCGCAGATGCCGATTTGGTCTTTTATACAACGCCTGTTGCGCGTAATCGGGGATTTGATGAACTGGCGCGGATCGACGACGGTAAAAGACGGCGCCGATTTCCAAAAAGGCTGTCGAGCGGCTTTGGCTTTCAGTTCGTCGATGACGCTGGCGGCGTGCCAGTCCGCTTGCCTCAATCATCAGGCGGTCGGGCTTGGCGTCGCGCAGCATTTTTCTGCACAGTTACGCCCATTTGCGGGCCGGCGGTGCAACACAGACAGCCGCCGGCGATTTCTGCCACGGGGATGCCGTTGTCGCTCAATACCGCGCCGTCAATACCGATTTCGCCAAACTCGTTGACGATGATGACCCATTTTTCGTTCGGGTCTTTCTGCTCCATCAGGCTTTTTAAGCGCGGTGGTTTTTGCCTGTTCCCAGAAAACCCTGAAATCAGGTGGACTTTGGTTTTTTTCACTTCTGACATTTTTTACAGATTCCAGTTAAAACAACGTGTTCTTCTTTTAGCGCAAAGCCGCTTTCGGCAACGCCTGCGCGCAATGCCGCCCATTCGTGGCTCAGGGTTTGCTCATCTGCCGTGCCGCATTCGGTACAGACCAAAATAAACGCGCTATGGTGCGCTTCGGCTTCTTCGTGGTCGTGGCAATGGTCGTTGCACTCGTGCTGCGCGTGGCTGCACAAAAATATAGCCGTTGACCGCCGCCACTTTGTGCAAAACGCCCTGCTCCGCCCAAAAATCAAGGGCGCGGTAGGCCGTCGGCGGCGCAACCACGCCCTCGCTTTGCTGCTGCATCTGCGACAAGACGTTGTAGGCTTTAATCACGCCGCTTTGCTGCAAAACGATATCGAGCACCTGCTCGCGCAAAGCGGTTACCTGTACGCCGTCACGGCGTGCCTGTTCGAGGATTTTTTGTTTGATTGCGTGTTTCATAAAGGCTTTCAGACGACCTTAAAATTCTGAACGGAGAGGATTACATTATAACGTGTTTCCGTTTGGTTTAAACTGCTGTTGTTTTCAGGAGCGAAAAACATGGGGAAACCCTTGGGAACAGCGAATAATAGTCCTCCTTCAAAAATCCAAATACCTGAAAATAAGCCTGACATTTTTACCGAGAGGAATAGCTCCTCCCTTTGTATAGCCAATTAAAAACAAAATAGTACAATACTCAACTTTGAAGGTCTAACCATCGCATACTCTGCGGACTTAAGGAACAAAGCTTTAAACTATTACGAACAATGCAAAAATATCAGCCAAAACCGCAGCAACGTTTAACTTGTCAAGAAACACGCTTTACCTGTGGATTCGCTTACAAAAACAAACAGGCAGCCTAAAACATCAAGTTACCGGTCTAAATGCCGTCAAATTGGATAGGCAAAAACTGGCTCAATATGTTGGGCAACACCCAGATGCCTATCTGCATGAAATCGCTAAACATTTTGATTGTACGCCAGCCGCCGTTTGCTATGCACTCAAACAGATGGGGATGACGCGCAAAAAGACCACCACTTACAAAGAACAAGACCCGGCCAAAAGTAACGCATTATTTGACACAGCTGGCCGAATTTTTCCGACTACCAACGCGTTTATTTGGATGAAACAGGATTTGACCGCTACCTGTTCCGTCCCTATGCCCGCAGCCCGAAAAGGGCAAATAGTGAAAGCGCAGATAAGTGGAAAAAGATACCGACGCTTATCTCTGGTGTCCGCACAAGTCGGCAACCGGCTGGTGCTCCGATGGTTTATCAAAATACGATAACCGGAGTCTTTTTGAAGCGTGGTTTCAGCAATGCCCTACTGCCCGCATTGACTCAAAAATCGGTGATTATTTTAGATAATGCGCGATTTCACACGTATGGGTGTCTTACGGGAAATGGCGGAAAAATTGGGACATATGTATTGCCTCTTGCACCTTGTTTACCTGAGCTCAATCCGATTGAGAAGGTGTGAGCGAATATTAAGCGGTATCTGCGAACCGTATTGTCTGATTACGCCCGATTTGACGATGCGTTACTGTCCTATTTTTGATTTTAATTGACTATATTACTGACAGCGGCTTGCCATTCACGTTTTTCCTGTTGCTTGCTTCGCTGGGGTCTTGCCCCGATGCAAGCAAGCAGCGAGCGTTTTCAGCAACGGTGGGCTTCCACCAGTGATACGGTCGGATATTTGCCGATTGAAAGCGTTTTCCGTTTGCCGTTGTGCGATGCAGCTCATAACTTCGCCGCTCGTCTGATATACAGATACAAGCCCTTGCCGTCATTCAGCTTAAACGGTTTTCGGCAGGCTTGGTGTTTTTGATTTGTCGGTCGTTCAGCTTCATTTTTACAGTATTTTTCAGATACCGCAAAAAGATACCGTAAATTTTAGGTTGATTCAATTAGGCGAAATAGGCAGAATTATATGATGTATAGTAGATTAACTTTAAACCAGTACGGCGTTGCCTCGCCTTGCCGTACTATCTGTACTGTCTGCGGCTTCGTCGCCTTGTCCTGATTTAAATTTAATCCACTATAAAGATACCGAAACCAGTGAGAAGCCTTGTCTTTCTTGTCTTTCTTGGCTTTTTGGTTTACGGCGTTAGACTGTGATAGACGATAACCGCTCTGAAAGCGGTTGTGGTGCCCGGAGCGGAATCGAACCGGCACGGCCGGTTTAAGTCGACAGATTTTAAGTCCGTTGTGTCTACCTATTTCACCACCCAGGGCGCAGACTGTTTTATATCGAAAATTTGGAGGCGGGGGCGCGGTTTGAACCGGCCTATATAAGGTTGCACCCCTTATAGCATAAACACTCTGCCACCCCGCCATGAAATGAGTGGAGGCGAAGTCGGAATCGAACCGGCGTAGAACGGATTTGCAATCCGCTGCATAACCACTGCTATCTCGCCAAACAAACTACGGTAGTGTTTTAAACTGGAGCGGGAAACGAGTCTCGAACTCGCGACCTCAACCTTAGCAGGGTTGCGCTCTACCAACTGAGCTATTCCCGCATATCTGAAATGTGCCTGAAGGGTGGAGCGGGAAACGAGTCTCGAACTCGCGACCTCAACCTTGGCAGGTTGCGCTCTACCAACTGAGCTATTCCCGCATGGGACACATCTGAAATTAAACTGTGGAGCGGGAAACGAGTCTCGAACTCGCGACCTCAACCTTGGCAAGGTTGCGCTCTACCAACTGAGCTATTCCCGCATCGGAGAAACTTTATAGCAACTTAAGACAGGATTCGTTTGGAGCGGGAAACGAGTCTCGAACTCGCGACCTCAACCTTGCAGGTTGCGCTCTACCAACTGAGCTATTCCCGCCGAATGTCTGTTTCTTGCTGCTGTTTCTGAAGAAGACGTAATTATTATGGATTTAAAACTTGTCGTCAAGAGGTTTGTTTTATTTTTTATTTGATTTCCTGCCACGCCATTTTCAGATAATAGAACATTGACCAGAGAGTTAATACAGATGCGATAAACATCAATATGTTACCTGTCAGGTAAAAATATTGTCAAATCGATTGGAGCTAAGAGCAATAAAAATATGGCAACCATTTGCGCGGCGGTTTTTAAATTTGCCGATCGGCAACGGCAACACTGTCGTCTGCCCATTGCGCCATCCATTTCCCTCAAAGCGGAAATGCGATTTCCCTGCCGATGATGATAATGGCGAAGATAACATAAGTACGGCCAAGGCTGACCAGCAACAATAATGCGGTCGCTACCATCAATTTATCCGCGACGGGATCGAGGAATGCGCCGAAATCGGAGGTTTGCTTCCAAAAGCCTTGCTAAAAATCCGTCAAACCAATCGGTTACGGCTGCGAGTGCGAAAATGATAGCGGCAGTCAATTGACGGTTTCCGGTGCAATCCACCCTTTTGGCAGGAAAAACAGCAAAGTAAAGACCGGAATCAGCAAAACGCGCATCCAAGTCAGAAAAATCGGTATGTTCCAAGGCATGATTTACCTTTGATGTGGTTATGATAGTTAATTTGCCTATTATAACGGACTTTGTCTGTCTGAAAGCTATGTTTTGACCATCTTCAGACAGCAAAAAGCCTCAAGTCCGTTTGTTTTTCGATAAAACCTGCATTGAGGCAGCCATTCTTTTTGGCACGGGTCGTCGATAAACGACTTTAAAAATCTTTTGAAAGGTTTGATTTTGGGCGTTGTATATGTTGCCTTTTTAGATAACACGACGCGTAATAATGCGCCAACAAATCCGCCTGCGCTCCATATTCAATATACCGAAATGACAAATATCAGACAGATTGGGATAGAGATAGGCTGACGGCGGCGGTAGCCTCGCTGACGAACAAAAACAATCCGCCCAACCAGGTTTTAAATCCTTGCTGGTACTGCCAAACATGGGTCAATTCGCGAATCATCCATATTTGATGGGACTCGGAAGCGAGGGCAGAAGTCGTCAGGACAGTTATTGCGCGGGAAATAGATGTTCCCGTTGGGCGAAACGGCAACCTGCATGGTCGGCAGGCAAGGAATGCCTTGATAGATTTTGACGCGGGCGTAATCAATGCTGTCGGCAAAAATCAGCTTTGCCATTTTGATTTCGTTGTCCGTCAGCCTACGCCAGCGTTTGCTCATACCTTGTCCTTGTACTTTCACTGACAACCGGGTCGTCTGAAAGCGGTTATTCTGCCTCACAGTTATTCAGCTACGTTTACAACCGATACTGCCCTACCCGCTTTATAGTGGAGACCTTTGCAATAACATAGGTTACTAAAATTTTATGCTCAATCTCATTTTTCAAAATGCAAAATTTTTCTGATTTTTCCTACTTTTTGCTCAATATTAGGAAGGTTTTAGGCAATTGAGAATTTTCTGCGCATTTTGTACGTCAAATTTCGTTAACAGACTATTTTTGCAAAGGTCTCAGTGGATTAAATTTAAATCAGGACAAGGCGACGAAGCCGCAGACAGTACAGATAGTACGGCAGGCGAGGCAACGCCGTACTGGTTTAAAGTTAATCCACTATATTGCGCCAACATCATCACAAACCTTGCTAAACATGAAGGTCGTCTGAAATTTTTCAGACGACGCTTTTAGCTCATCAAACTATTGTCCTGAATCTTTCGGCTCTGATTGGCATTCTCAAACAATTTTGTTCATAGGGGTCAGATTGATTGCATTACCTTGACTGACTATCCATTTATCCTCCACCCGCCAAACGCCCGAGGTGTCTTCCACACGCAGATACCAGTGGTTGGTCGGCGGCAGAGGTTTGAAAGTCGCTTCATACTCCATACGACCGTTTTGGATTTCCGCACTGACGGGTGCAATTTGACGGTTTGGTCTTCCGATTTTTAGTCGGGTGCATCAAAAGGAGATTCAAAGGCTGCTTGGGATCGAATTCCCCACTGACAAACACTTTGGCCGCATCCTTATCCGGACTGATCAGCACTTGCACCTGCATATGCCGCTTCACTGCCTCTTCATCGCGGTGAGCTGGATGTCGATGTGTTTGCCGTCTTTGTAATAGTCGTCCGTTACCAAATCGGTTTGCATGTTCTTTGGCGACGAAAGAACATGGCGACACCTGGCAATCACGACGAAAATAGAGATCGCCATCAACACCCACGGCCAAATGTGTTTGTACCAAGGTTTGACTTGTTTTTGCTCGGACACGTTTTATTCTCCGATAAAGTTGCTTCTTCTTCCAAGATAGTGGGTTTGCCATCTGCTTTGCCGGTTTCGCGATAAGTGAAGGTAAACTCAATCGGATGGCTGCCCTTGTCGGCGTATTCGGGAATAGTGGAAACTTGGACAGGGATGGTCAACGTTTGGCGCGGTGCGATTTTCACGCCGCCTTCCGAGCAATCCGGTCAGGGCAATTTCTTCAAAGCCTACTGACTGCCGCGGTCATCACTTGTTCGTTTTTCGCTATTGTTGATAATGCGCAGGTTATATGCATTTTCCAGCCAACCTTTGCTGTTTTCGCGCACCATCACGCCGCGGTCTTTTCAAAATATCGACTTCACCATTTTACGGGTGGAAAGTCCGACCAAGAAAGCAATAATAACCACCAGCAAAACAGCGCCGTATCCCGCCACACGCGGACGTTTCAAGCGTTTTTTGATGTCGCTTTCAGGATATTCGTGTTCCAACGCGCCTTCGGTCGTATAAGCGTATCAGTCCGCGCGGATAACCCATTTTATCCATGATTTCGTCGTCAGGCATCAATGCACGCCGCACAGCCGATACATTGATACTGCAAACCGTCGCGGATATCGATACCGACGGGACGAGACCTGTACGCACATGGTGCAGTTGATGCAGTCACCCAATCCGCTGTCTTCTTTGTTGGCGGTTTTTCTTGCGTGCGCCGCGCGGTTCGCCGCGTTCGGTATCGTAAGAAATAATCAGCGTGTCTTTGTCGAACATCGCGCTTTGGAAGCGTGCATACGGACACATATGCACACTTCTCTCACGCATAACGTGGGCAAAGAAGAGGTCATGAAGCCGTAAAACGCTGCGGCAAACATCGCGCCGCCGCCCGCCGATCCGGCAAACAGGTCGGGAACGAACTGGCGGATCGGGACAAACCAGCCCGCAAAGGTAATGCCTGTCCACGCGCAGACAAGAAAAATCAGCAGGACTTTGGTTGCTTTAATACGGATTTTTAGTGAAATTCCCACGGCGATTTTTCCAGCTTCAGAGCGTTTGTTGCGGTCGCCTTCGACCAAGTTGTCGATCCACAGCATGATTTCGGTGTAAACCGTCTGCGGGAGCAGGAATAGCCGCACCACAAGCGTCGGCAATCGTCGTCCACAAAACAGCCCGAAGGCGCAAATCATCAGCAACAAGGGCAAGGTAAATCAAGTCGCTCCATACCCAACGACAGCCCGAAAAATGAAGAAATGCCGGTCCCGGAATATTGAAGAGTACCGCCTGACGGTCGCTCCAGTTGAACCACGGAATCATAAAAACACAAACTGCGTCGCCAATACGGCGGCTATACGCAAGTGGCGAACCGCCCTTCCGCACTTTTCGGATGGATGCGTTCGCCTTCGGGATGGTTGGATGACGCTGGATTTGGGTTTTGAGGATTTGGGCGGAGCGGTCTTTGCCGGTTTCGACTGCTCTTTCGGGCAGCGTTTTTCTTCTGACACAGCGTTTTCAGCTTGGTTTTCTGTTGACATTTTTCAGTGTTCCTTCGTGTGTTTGCGCGCAGTCTTTTATTCTGATTACTGGTTTGATTGGTTTTTCAGACGACCTTTATATGCGTCGGAAATCATATCATTGAACATTAAAACGAAAAGTCCCTACTTTGGCTTTTATATGCCACACGTTTTGATTTTCTGTTGTCGAGTCCGAAATCAGCGATATTCAAGCAGTTGCATATAACCGATGACGCTGCATGTTTTATAGCGAATCGCTATATCTCTGATAAAAATTTATAAACTACTGTTTCAAAACAGAATAACAGTAATCCCATCTGCTTTGCCTGTTTCAGACGACCCCTTATGCGGACACTTAAAAACAGGACAACGCGAAACCGATGCCGTACCGGTTTAGTTGTCGCTTCCGATAGACGGAAAGGTCGTCTGAAAGACGCCCGCATCATGAAAGCCGCGAATCGGGCGATAATCAACAGGATTTTCTTTACCGTTACCGTTTCAAACCAATGCAAAGGAAGGTACTAAAATGTCTCAACTGGCAAACGCAATCCGTTTCCTCTCGGTCGATGCTGTTCAAAAAGCAAAATTCAGCCACCCCGGCGCGCCTATGGGTATGGCGGAAATGGCGGAGTATTAGACGAAATTCCTGCGTCACAACCCTGCCAACCCCAAATTCTACAACCGCGACCGCTCATCCTCTCCAACGGCCACGCGTCCATGCTGCTTGTACAGCCTGCTGCACCCTGCCGGCTACAACCTGAGCATTGAAGACTCGAAAAACTTCCGCCAGCTGCACAGCAAAACCCCCGAGCCACCCCGAATACGGCTACACCGACGGCGTGGAAACCCACGACCGGCTGGTTGGGACAAGGCGTACCGCCACGCGGTGGGTATGGCGGATTGGCGAAAAATCCTTGCCGCCGAATTTAATAAAGACGGCTTGAACATCGTCGATCATTACACCTACGTCTTCATGGGCGACGGCTGCCTGATGGAAGGCGTATCGCACGAAGCCTGTTCGCTCGCCGGCACTTTTGGGCTTGGGCAAACTAATTGTTTTCATATGATGACAAATATTTCCATCGACGGCAAAGTGAGACGGCTGGTTTACCGAAACATCCCGCAACGCTTTGCACAGCTACGGCTGGCATGTCGTTCCCAACGTAAACGGCCACGACACCGCCGCCATTCAGCCGCCATCGAAGCCGCACGTGCCGAAACCGGCAAACCGTCCATTATCTGCTGCAAAACCCAATCGGCAAAGGCAGCGCCAGCAAAGAAGAGCGAGCCACAGACCACGGCGCACCTTTGGGCGCGGATGAAATCGAAGCCGCGCAAACATCTGGGCTGGGACGCACCCTCGCCTGAAATTCCGCAGAAATTTTGACGTGCATGGAGCGCAGAGAAAAAGGCGCCGGAACTGGAAGCCAGAATGGAACGAACTGTTTGCGCAATGCCAAGCGAAATATCCCGCCGAGGGCCGCAGAATTCGTGCGCCGCATGGATAAAAACTGCCGGACAATTTCGATGCATACGTTCAAGCAGCGTTGAAAGGTATGTGAAAAGCCGAAACCATCGCCACGCAAAAGCCAGCCAAAACAGCATCGAAAATCCTCGCTAAGAGTTGCCCCGAACTGGTGGGCGGTTCGGCCGACCTGACGTCCAATCTAGCGACTGGTCGGGCAGCGTCTCCGTTACCGCGACAAAGGCGGCAGCTACATCCACTACGGCGTGCGCAGATTCGGCATGCGTGCCATCGTGAACGGCCTTGCCCTGCGTAGCGGCGTAAAACCCTTCGGCGCGACTTTCCTGATGTTCAGCGAATACGAACGCAACGCCCTGCGCATGGCGGCGCTGATGAAAATCAACCCCGTCTTCGTCTTCACCCACGATTCCATCGGCCTCGGCGAAGACGGCCCGACCCACCAACCCATCGAGCAAACCGCCACCACGCGCCTGATTCCGAATATGGACGTATGGCGTCCGTGCGACACCGCTCGAGATCGCTGGTGGCATGGGCGGAAGCGGTAAAAGCCGAACCATCCGTCCTGCCTGATTTTTCAGCCGTCAAAACCTGAAATTCCAAGCGCGCAACGAACAACAACTGAACGACATCAAACGCGGCGGCTACGTCATCAGCGAAGCACAAGGCAACGCGCAAGCCGTCATCATTGCGACCGGTTCCGAAGTCGAACTGGCTTTAGAAGCGCAAAAAGCCCTCGCCGCGCAAAACATCGCCGTGCGCGTCGTTTCCATGCCGTCCACCAACGTGTTCGACCGCAAGACGCCGCCTATAAAAGCCGCCGTCCTGCGAAGGCCTGCGCGCATCGCCGTAGAAGCCGGACATGCCGACGGCTGGTACAAATACGTCGGACTGAACGGCGCGAGTCGTCGGCATCAACCGCTCCGATGGATCCGCCCTGCCGAACTGCTGTTCAAAGAATTCGGCTTTACCGTGGACAATGTGGTCGATACCGTGAAATCCGTGTTGTAAATATTAACCATCGATCAGGGTCGTCTGAAAACGGAAGATAAGGTTTTCAGACGACCTTCACTAGAGCCGCCAAACCGGTTTAACGAAATCCGACCCATACAGTGGCGCAACCCTCCTACGCCAACGAGTGTATAGAAACGCCGAATAAAGCAGCATCTGAAGCCCCTCTGTTCCCGATAATCTTTTGCCATATCTTGAAAAACCACACCGCTAAACCGTAAATTACACCTTACTAAATTTGATATAAATTTACATCAACCTATCTTACCCGCCAATCGTATGACCCGCCTTACCGCCTATCGGAAAACCCTCCTCATCTGCCTGATTTTATGGAGCATCCATCGTCGCCGTTTTCTCCGCCAACGTTTCTTCATGCTGCACCATTTCGTTTCGGACGACATCCGCAGCCGTTATACGGAGGCGATTTGGCGCTTTGTTTGTCAAAGGGCTGTTGTTCGACATCAAAAATCGCCTCCGTTGCCGCGCCTTCCTTCCTGATCGGGCTGTTCGGACTGGCTGCAGAAAAACCGCCGACCTTTACCGCCTTCCTACCGTCATAACCGTCCTTTCCTCGACCGCCTTTGCTGCCGCGCTGGGCAACTGGTTCTATTACAGCGTTTACGACCGTCAATTTGACGTCTTCGTCTTCGGGCTGGCGGACGAAGACACCTGTCGCTGAAAAACCGTCTGGTCGGACTATCCGTCATCCTCCCGTCTTGTCGCGCTGATTGCCGCAGCTTTCGTTTTCGGCAAAATCTTCAGCCTCATCCGCCGCCGCACCTCAACTCAGACGACCTCATGGGGAAAAACCACTTGGATTGCCGCCGTCCTCTTACCGTCCTCGCGCTTGCCGCAGGCCTACGCGGCTCGTTCGGACAAATTCCTGCGTCAGACCGCCATGCAGATTTCCGCCGCACCGCAAATCAACAAACTCGTTCCCAACGCCCTGGCCTCCCTAAGCTGGGCAGTCAGCGAATACCGCAACAACTAGCGACTTCCATCCCGTCTCCGACGAAGACGGCAACCGGCTCATCAGTACCCTGCTCGATAAAAACCGACGCCGACTTGACGCAGCTCTTTTGCCCTAAAACCGCCGCAAACGCCGCCATCGAAAAACACCGTCCCAACGTCGTTCTCACCGTCATGGAAAGCATGAGTGCGCATCTCTTGAACATGGACAACCCTGAACGGGATGCTCTTGGGCGAACTGGGCAAACACTGGCAGCAAGACTGCGTGTACCCAGCAAATTCGTTTCAGAGGAGACGGCACCAGCGACACCCTGCACCGCTTCTTCGTCCGCAGCCCGCGCCTCAACCTCAGCCAATCCCTTGCTAAAAACAAAACCTTCCCAGGCAACATGTTCAAACCCTATCTCGATGCCGGCTACCGCGTCGTCTATATTACGGCGGGCAACGGCGGCTGGCGTGATTTCGACACCTTCTTGCGGCACTTGGGCGTCAACGAAATCATCGATGAAAACACCCTCAAAACCCACTATCGCAGCTAAAATCCGACGACACATGGGGTGTACCCGACGAATTCATGTTCCGTTATGCCGAAAGAGCTCGCGCGCGCCGAAAAGCGGCACGCCCGTATTCATCATGATGATGTCCCGTGACCAACCACCCGCCCTACCGCCTGCCCGCGCCGCATCAGGCGAAAAACTTCCGTTTGGACGAACAAGAGCAGAAACGCCTTGCCAACCTCGCCTCAGGCAAAGAGCTGAATGAAATTTTCAACACCTTCCGATACAGCAACGACCAACTTGGCCGCTTTATCGGCAAAGTGAAAACCATCGCGCCCGACACCATTATCGCCGCCACCGGCGACCACAATATGCGCGCCATCGGTTATCCCGGAATCCGCCGATGCCGCACTCGGCTAGCGTCCTTCTACCTTTACGTTCCGTAAGCCTACCGCGGCAGCGCGAATACCTCTCGAACGCGCAGGTTCGCACAAAGACATCCTGCCGACCCTCTACAACAGCCTGTCCAAATCGCGCTAGCACCAGACCGGCTGCAACTCACGCGCCCTGCAACCTGATTCCGCATGGTGCGGCTACGGCTACTAACCCCGAAGTCATCATTACCGAACGCGGTTTCTATCATCAACACAGCAAGCATTCCACAAATGGAATAACAAAAACATCCAAGCGCCGAAAGCCGCCCAGTACGCCGGATAACGAAGACCAAGCCATCATCCGCCGCGCCTCGGCATATACGCCGTTTCTCAGATGGCAGATCAACCGGATTATCAGCACCCACTAAATCTGTTTATAAACATCAAAGGTCGTCTGAAAAGTTTCAGACGACCTTTTCTCTAGGTAAACAGCCTTTGCTAGTAACGGCATTTACTTCACTTATCAAACTTGCCCATAAAACTTTTTAAACCCTACAATGCCGCTGTTTATCACATCTCGAGGTCCATCATGTTTTTCGTCCTTTCCCCGCCAAAAACCTCAGTGAAAAAGCCCCCGCACCCGTCAAAGAATTGCACCAACCCGACCTCTTGGCGAGCCGAAAATCCTGATGCGCCAACTGCGTGAACTTGCCCCGCAGCAAATCGCCGAGCTGATGCATGTCTCTGACAAAATCGCCCTCTTAAACGCCGAGCGCAACGCCGAGATGGCATACACCGTTTGCCCGTACAACGCAAAAACAGGCGGTCTTTATGTTCAACGGCGACGTTTACGGCAGCATCGCCGCAGACACCCTCAAGCCCGATCAATCAATATCTGCAGCAACACGTCCGCCTGCTTTCCGGCCTCTACGGCATCCTGCGCCCGCTGGATTTTGATGCAGCCCTACCGTTTGGAAATGGGAGACGGCGTTTGCCAACACACGCGGTAAGAACCTGTACGAATTTTGGGGCGACATCATCACAGACCTGTTAAACGACACCGCCCAAGCAGGCAGCGACGCGTAGGATTAACCTCGCTTCGCAAGAATATTTCAAATCCGTCAACACCCAAAAACTCGCAGCCGCCTGATTACCCCGCTTTTAAAGATGAGAAAAACGGCAACATCAAAATCATCAGCTACGCCAAACGCGCGCGCGGACTGATGGTACGCTACGCGGCAGATCATCATTACCGACCCGAAATGCTGAAAAACTTTGATTACGAAGGTTACTCATTTAACGCAGCCGCGTCTAACGAGTCCGAATGATGTTCATGCGCAAAGAACAAACCAAGTAAAAACAAAACTCAATATTCGCCTTTAAAATTTCGCTTGGCAAAAGCGGACAATTTCATTATTATTCCCAGCTTCAAGAGACGGAGCGTGGCAGAGTGGTTTAATGCAACGGTCTTGAAAACCGTCGAGGGTTGAGCAGCCCTCCGTGAGTTCGAGTCTCACGCGCTTCCGCCATTTCTTGAAAATAGAAACCAAATAAAATGAAGGAACAGCCAACAGCAGGTTTTACTGGTTTTACTATTTCTACGGAAACGTGGCAGGCTGAATGCAGCGGACCCGAAATCCGCGGTGCAAATCCTCCGCGGGTTCGGAATCCCACCGTTTCCGCCAAACCGGACAAGCAAAGCCGCTGTAAAACAGCGGCTTTTACGCCTCCTGAAGTCTCCCGCCAATAATCCCTCCTCGGTCGTTAAAACAAACTCAAACAAGAAGTGTCGTCTTTATCGTTTTACTTCTGTTTATCCATCTGGAAAAATGAAAAGCTTCTCATTGAAAAAGGTCGTCTGAAACCGCTTCTGGCTCCAATCTGAATCTGCACCCCAAAAGTTGGACATCCTCCAACTCATGTCAGGTGCAGTATGAGCAAATATACATTACACTTCAAATACCAAGCCGTACTCCACTACCCGCATATACGCAGCCAACAGCGTACCGGCAGACTACGTATACTTCCTCTGAACGCACCTGCGACGATGGATACGCGCCTATCGAGAAGGCGGTATCGGCGCACTGAACTCCTAACTCCAAAAACCGCGACCGACCACCGCAAAACGCGCTATCATCGCCGTAGCAAACCCGACCACGACACAGGCAGAGCTTTATTGAAGAGTTGTGCTATATGCGCGCAAAGGTCGTCGCTACCTGAGTGGTTAAGCCACTCAGCCATAAAAACAGACGAAAAGGACAAAGCCAAACCGTCCAAACACTGAGGCGCAAACACCTGCTCAAACTCTTGCTGCACATCGCAAACTCGCCCAGCAGCTTTTATCACTATCGCTTGGAAGACGGCTTGACTCCTCGCTGCAGCCGACAAAGCCCTCCTTGTCCGAAACCTACCGGCGTACAGCGATCGCCACGGACAAGAGGCGTGTCGCAGCATTGGGTTGGAACCGCGGCAAAAAGTGCGCGAGTTGATGAAGACGTTGGAACCGAAAGCCCTCATACGCGTAGAAAAGCCTACCGCCATCCTGCCATGTGGGCGAAATATCGGAAAACCTCCTCAAACGCCTATTCAGCCGAAAAGCCCAACGTAGAAATGGCTGACCGACGTTACCGAACCCAAAGGGAAGGGACGGCAAACTGTACGCTCGCAATCTTGGACTTGTTCAACGCGAGATCGCCGCCTGACGCCATGAGTGCCGCAGAGCCGATGCAGCGAAACAGTGGCGAAATGCTCAAAAAGCCGCCTCGTCCTGACTGATGTAGCGAACGATGTCGGTCATGACCGCTAAGGTGTGTGCTGTACCGGTACGGCGGGGTATAGGGAAATTGTTTCGCGGGCATTCTATGGTCTCAAAGCATGTCGCGGTAAGGCGGGTGTACGGGACAATGCGCCGATGGAAAGCTTTCTTTGCGGTGTTGAAGACGGAGATTTGCCGACTGCGCGATTGACGATGTATGGAACTGATGAAGCAGATAGATGACTATAAGGGATTACGGCAACCGGGAGCGTTGCAGTTTGAAATTGAAAAAGCTTTTCGTCCGTCGCATACCAGAAACCCAGCTTGCACAGAGCGCCTGAATAGGCTTTTATGGAGCGTCCAGATTTGGGGGCAGTTCAAAGCGTTTTCGTGGACGACCTTTTCAGTCTGTCCAAAAGCTATATCACGAAGTCCATGGTCAGATAAACAGCCTTCTTTGCCACGCCGCATTCGGGGCATTTCCAGTCGTCGGGGATGCCATCGAATGGTGCCGGCGACATCGTGTTCGGGATCGCCGAGGTCTTCGTCGTAAATCCAGCCGCGCTGCCGCACATGTATTGGTGGCATGGTGTATTCCTTCTGGCTGGTTGGTCGCTGTCTGAAACGGTCGGGCGTGCGGCTTTCAGACGACCCTGTTGTCTGTTTCAGCCCTTATGCTGCGTTTCCAGCGCCGCGTTTGCTGTGCTGAAGTGTTTCAACGCGCACGATGGCGACGAGATATGGCTTCGCGGACGCGGCGTTTGGGCGGGGCTGCGCATGAGGTAGCGCTGGCGCCGGCGTGTAGGCGGCGTGACTGGGCTGCGACAAGCGTCAGTTCGGCGGCGGCGCGCGGCGCAGTTTCAGCGTGGCGAGGTTGTCGGGCGTCGTTCCGCCAAAGTCTGCCAGTCGTTCGCAGGTGGTTGCCACGCGCTCGTCCAAGGCGGGCTTTGAGGCTGTCGTAGCTGTCGTCGAGTAGGCTGGCTGACTCGGCGCGACGACGCTGGCGATGCAGATGATGCCGAGCTGCCGTCGATCACACCTGCGCCGATGCCGATTTGCAGCAGGATGAAGCCGGATCTGATGGAGGCGATGAAGTCGGAGGAACTGTTCGGGCGCGGCGATCACGCCCTCGTCGAGGGATGAATAGCGTCTTTGAAGTTCAGGCGAGACGGTGCGCGTGCCTTCGAGGGCGGCAGAATTCGGGTCAGGCTTGCAAGTTCGCCTCATTGTCCGCCGGGCGATGAATGCTGACGCCGATTTGGGCGGTATTCGTCGAATATTGGTCTTCGCCGATGTTGACACCACGGCAGCGCGCCGTTGACTTTGTAGCCGCCAGTCCACGCGCCTCGCTCTGAAGGTTGTAAGTTTTTCAGTGCCGGCGAGGTGTTTGACGGTGATTACATTGCTGTCACCGTACCGCCAAGACTTTCGCCTTGCAAGATGTCGGCGTAGGTGTTGTCTTTGACGGCGGTTGGTGTGTCTGGTGCAGACACGCAAGCGCAAAGCGCCTGACACCATGCGCATGAACGAGGTCGCGCCGCATCTCTTTGCCGACTCTCAGCGCAAGACGGCGGTTTGCGTCGCCAAACCCAAAGCCGTTGCCGCCTTCCACTTCCGTACCGACTGCGCTCGAATTCAGCTGATGGCGCCGTTGAGTTCGGCATTAAAATCTTTCCGACACAGTCGTGCGGTCGATTTACGTCCACTGAGGGTTTGAGTTTGGTTTTGGACGAGCTCGGCAACTTGAGACGCCAGGTTTCTACGGTTCGTGGTCTTATCCTGAAAATGTGTGCGGACGGCGCGGGAGCGTTCCGTTGGAAAGGGAAGCCAGTCCGTTACAGGGACGGCATTTTGAAAAGGTCGTCTGAGCACGCAAACGGTTTTGCCGCCGCTGGGTGTGGTCGATCAGGCGAACGCCTGGTCGAGGTTGATTTCTGTTTGCGCGACGTTGTTGACGTGGTTACAAAGTCGCCGGGGCAACCTTACCATCACGACTTCGACAGCCTGCTGCTGGTTGTAGCCGGCGTCGAAGGCTTTGCTTCGGCATGGATGCCGTGCCTTTTTCGCCATCACCGGGTAGACGCAGCAGGCGCGCCCAGTTTGTCGTCGATTCGCCCGCCGCCAACGCGCGCGCGGCTTTTGATGGATTGTTCGGACAGGAGTTTTCAGGGTTGCCAGTTTGGTGGCGACACTGCCGCGCAAGCCGCATTCGGTTCGGCGGCGATGATTTGGACGACCGCCCAGGGTGAGCTGTTGGCGGCGTTCGGTTGCCGTTTCTTGATAAACGCCAGCACTTCGGGCGCGTTGGCCAATACGCCGATGAGGTTGGGATAAACCGTTGTTTTCAGCGCGGCTTCGACGCCGATTTTGCTGCTTCAGGGGTGGTTTCGACGGTCAGTTAAGCATATATTGGTTTCCTTTTTATTTGCGATTTGTCAAAGATGGGGCATAGTAAATAAATCCCAAAGGATGAAGACGATAATTATTTTGATAAAACCAATAGTTATAAACGGCAAGAAATTGATTGAATTTATAATTATTTAATCATCGATAGTTTAAAATAATTATAAATGGAAAAAAATAAAAAGGTCGTTGAATACAATGCAGTTTCGGGCGTGCTTTATTTACTACAATCCCTACTTATCATTCTTGGTTTTTCTTCTTACTGGTTTACTATTCCCCGGATTGAGGCTGTTGGTCGGGTCAAGTTTGCAGGTGGGAGCTGCTTGAGCGCAGTTTCGCTTCATGTCAAATGACCGACATTGTGTTCGGCAGGATACTGCGCGCGCGTTGGTCTAAGAGATGAAGCATTTCGTGTTCAATGCCATGCAGTCGTTGCCTTTTTGATGATGTAATCCTGATGGAAAACGTGGCATGAGAATGTCCGTAGTAGAGTTTGTGGATGATTTTGTGTCATCGATTTCCGGCGGCAGTTTTCAAACCAGTCGCCGGTCGTCGCGGCGCGCGGGGCGATGTCCAGCGCAACCGAGTCTTCGCTTCGTCGTCATGCACGGCGCGGTGGCGGATGGCGGCGGAGGCGACGGCAAAACGGTGCGGCATGGCGGCAGGTTTCTTCGGCGTTGCATTCGAAAAACGCGCGCATACGCCGTGGTGCGCAAAATACTCTTTCGAACGCGCGCTTCATCGACGCCTTTTCGCCCATTTTCCAGGGTCAGATGGTGTTCGTATTTGTCGCGGTAATCGCGCATGGATTTCGAGCGGGTGGTCGGGCGAGAGTATTTGCTGACGAGACTGCGCTGACGCTTGTCGGAAAAATGTTTGGGCAGGAAGCTGTTTTGCTGAAGCGGTCAACTGGCTCTGAAATCAAAATAATTTCGGCAGTTGGTGCGTGCCGAATTTCTTGATGACGTAGAACGTGTCTTTGCCGTGCGCGGCGGCAATATCAGCATGACGGTGGATGTATTCGCCGGAAACGAGCGAGCTCAAATTCGCCCAGAGGCGGCGCGGCGGATGTCGGTCAGTTCATTAATATCGTTGGTGCCGATGTAGAAACACCGCGGTTTGCTGCTTCTCTCTTGCGGGAAGGTGTCCCGACGGACGGCACCATCAGTTTGCCCGCGCAGCCGGGCGCCTCGTAATGGCGCGCTGGGTCGGCTGTTAAAACGCGCAGCGGTCGGCTCGTCCACGCGCGCACCGGGTCGCAATAGGCGTGGTCATTGTCGCTGCCTGCATCTTGCGTGATGTCTTTTTCTTTGGTAGTGATGCCTTGAAAGGTGTCAGCATTTCTTCAGGGCGTGTCCTTAAATCTGTCTGCCAAATGATTGACCAGTTCCAGTTTGCCCACTCTTCGTTGATTTGGGCAAACAGCGCCATTCTGTGTAAGCCCGAGCGCGCTGCGCAGTGCCGCCGCCAGCGGGTTGCACACACCGCCCAGGTGCGGACGCGCCGATACGCCGAAGAGCCGATGACCGAATGCGGTTCGCGCCAAAGGTTTCATGCAACGGTCAGCGAGCTGGTTCAGGGTCGAACCGGGCGGAGCAGACGGCTTGGTCGTTGTTGTTGATGTGGTTTGAGATGATGTTCATCACGCATGGTGTTTACCAATCACGATGTTGCGGTCATAATTGTTGCCGTCGGGGTCGAGGCCGCCTGTCAAACTCGGTGTTCGCCGCCTGCGTAATCGCAATCACGTCCGCTTCGACGCAGGCCTGCAAAGTCCACATTTCCAGAATGGTTCCGCGCACCACTGCCAACGCCCTACCCTCGCCGAAAACAGTAGCCTTGGCGGTATTTCGGTTTTCGCGGGGTCGAGTGATGATGTTTTCGCCGACGGTTTGAGTCGAGGCTGCTGATTAATTGCGGGAAGGCGTATCGATGCGCTCCTGATGGGTTTTGTTTATGGGTTCTTCCCAGGGAGATATATATCTGCGGGAAGCGCGGGCAATCGACGTATATCGAATGGAAATATTGTATTAACGCAACAAAAGTAAAGTAAAGGTCGTCTGAAAGGCGGAAATTTTCGAATCGCCCCGATATTTTGACCGAATGCCGTACCATCATCGAAACACTCAGCAAAACCTTGTTCAATCCAGCTTTGGTTTTGAGACGATCCTATCCCTTTCCGGGTGCAAACTTTGTGAATAATCGAATTTTGACACTGATAGCGTCTTGCCAGCCTATGAGTTTTACAAAACATAATGACGGCCTTTTATCAATAAAAGTATGCTTCTCTGACAATAACACCGATGCTTTCAGAAAGCCGCGCCTTTCTATTCTTCCAACTAAACGTCTCCGCGCGCGTCTTGCCTGATGGCACGTTACTCAAACCGGCTGAAAACAGAAGTTTTGCCACTCGCTTTCCGATTTGCCCGCGAGCGCGGCGGGTGTTTTCTTAACTGTCAAATCAAAGTGAGGACGCTTCATGAATCAGTCAAAACTTCTCCAGATGGTATTACGGTCGCGCTGGCGGGTTTCCTGTTCAGCTTCGATACCGTCGTGATTTCCGGTGCCGATCGAGGCATTGCGAAAGGTGTGGAAAAAGCCGGATTGGTTTCACGGCTTGGTCGTTATGTCATCCGCGCTTTGGGGGACGGTCATCGGTGCGCTCTTTGGTAGCATACCGACCGATAAATTCGGAGCGTACGCTGGTCGTCATCGGCGCATTGTATCGCCGTCGGCGCGCTCGGTTTCCTGCCTTAGTCAGCGATCCTTATTCCTTTGCCTTCTTCCGCTCGTCGGCGGTTTGGGCATCGGCGCATCCACCATTGCCGCGCCTGCCTACGTTACCGAATCGCGCCCGCCGACACTGGCGGACGCTGGGTGGCGATGTATCAATTCAATATCGTCTTCGGCATTCTGTGCCTATCTTTCCAACTATATTTTCTCCGGCGGTCTGAATTTGGGCGAGAACGCTTGGCGTTGGATGCTGGGCGTGCAAGTCGTCCCTGCAACGGTTATGCCGTCATGGTGTTGAGCATTCCGCTTTCGCCGCGTTGGTTTGAGTCATGAAAAGGGCGTATGGGCGAAGCGCGCAAAGTGCTGCTTTGGTCAACCTAATGCGGATATTGAGGTGGTCGTCAACCCGCAGGGCAACAGTAAATAGAAGCTTGTGGCTGAAAAGAAATACCGCTGCGCGTTTTGCTGGCATTCCTGTGCGTTTTCAACCAGATGTCGGGCATCAACGCCTTTCTTTACTACGCACCACGTATTTTTGATCGCCGGTTTGGAGCGCGGCGGTGGGCGGCGAGTGTGGAGCGTGGGGCTGAGTCAACCTGATTTTCACTTTTTGTCGGCGGCCTTAATCGATCAGTCGGCCGCCGCCAACTGATGTATATCGGCTCGTTCGGCTACATCATTTCGCTCGGTTTGGTGTCACTTGCCTTCTTCCTCGGCTGGAAAGGGCATGGCGGTTCCGCTCTTTTTCTTCCTCTTTATCGCTGCACACACACGCCATCGGTCGAGGTGCGGTGATTTGGGTGTTTATCTCCGGTATTTCCCAGCCACCTGCGCGCGCAAGGTCAGGCGTGGGCAGCTCGACCCACTGGGTGCTTGCCGCCGCCATTCCCGCTGCCATTCCGTTCCTGTTCCGGCAGCATCATCGGGGCGGGATTGGGTATTCGTCTGCTTCACGGCGATGATGGCGTTTGCGCTCGTCTTTGTGATGACGACGTGATGCCGGAAACCAGGCGTGCCGTTGGAGGGTGTCCAGTCGCTGATTAAAGAAGATGTTTAAATCGACATGAACGAAAAAGTCGTCTGAACATTTCGGACGACCTTTCCATCCCGGAATTCTATGGTGGTGCATGCAAATCAGGACGAGCAAAACGGCTTGAAGCCGCAGACGGTACAAATAGTACGAAACCGATTCGCGGGTGCTTCAGCAACCTTAGAGAATCGTTCTCACTCGAGCTAAGGCGAGTGCAACGCTGGCACTGGTTTAAAATTTAATCCACTGCTCTACAGTAAAAACACCGAAGACCAATCGATCTTCGGTGTTTTCTAATAGATGGCTTGAGCAGACCCCCGGCACTGTGACGCATCAGTGGGCTGCTGGCTTCCGCCCTGACCCGTTGTTCCGAATTACCATGCAGGCCCGCCGTAAGAGAGGTGGCGTGCCAGCTTGTTTTACGAAGGAAACTCCAAGCTGAGCGGCGTCAGGTCGTCTGAAAGTGTCTCCCAGATTAAAATTGTCAACAATATCCGCCCAGCACGAAAATTATTCCTATTGAAACATTTTCGCCTTTTACGTTGAAAAACGTCGGAATTTAAACTACATTATAACTAACACACTTTCTACGAAGTTGTCTGGTGCCTCCAGTCACTTTAACTTCGTTGAGTCTGCGCATTCAGACGACGCTTTTTCTAAAAACGCGGCGATCATGCCGCAGCTTTCCGCGGTTTCGCCGTGCCAATAATCGCTACGGACACACCGCCACCATGACCGACTACTGCGCCCGCAGCGTACATTCGGGAAATTCCTACAACTATACTTCCTCGCCGACCGCGTAAATCGTCATCCGCCTGTTGGGCGATGGGCGTAACGTCTGCAAGACTTGCGCCGGACAGCGCAGGACAGAAGGCGTTCGCGCGGATGTTGTTTGAAGTATTGGGCGATGTTGGGTGGTCGTGCACCAGTCCGTATCCTGGTTGATGATTTGCTGGAGCGTCGAAACGCCGCGCCGCCTGGTGCGCGAAATGCGCCACCGTTTGACGAAAATCGAAAACGCGGCGCGACGACGACCCGCAGGTGGGCGAACTGTTTGCAGGCGGCGGAAAACGCCGTTGTCCGCCTTTTCGACGGCGGCTACGAAGCCACGCGCCAAAAAGCGGGCGGCAGATTTTTGGCCCAGAGCTGTCCAAAACATACGAAAGCCGCACAATATTATGTTTCGACGGGCTGGCGCGGGTGACGCACGTACCGATGCGACCGACTGGCGCGTCGAATATCCGTTTGTCGTCGTCAATCCCCGACACGGGGCGGAAATCGCGCCCCTGGTGCGCGCCTGATCGAGCTGGATTTGGTCGATTATTCCGCGCGGCGGCGGCACGGGTTATACCGGCGGCGCGGTGCCTTTCTGGATGCAAACGGCGCGGTCATCAATACCGGAAAAAGCTGGACAAACGATCGCGGCGTCGAGTTTGTCGGACAGCAGGCTTGGACGGCAAACATCCGATTATCCATTGCGGCGCGGGCGTGGTAACGCGGCGGGTGGAAAAAACCGCGCATCAGGCGGGTTTGGTGTTCGCCGTCGATCCGACTTCCGCCGACGCGTCCTGCGTGGGCGGTAATGTGGCGATGAACGCGGGCGGCAAAAGCCGTGCTGTGGGGGACGGCGTTGGACAACCTCGCCTGCTGGCGGATGGTCACCCGCAGGGCGAATGGCTGCGCATCGAGCGCGTGCGCCACAATTTTCAGCAAAATCCGACGAAGAAACCGCCGTGTTCGACGTTCCGCTGATTCAGACGGCCTCAATATCGTCAAAACCGAACGCTGCATCGGCCACAAATTCCGCAAAGTCGGTTTGGGCAAAGACGTTACCGACAAATTCTTGAGCAGCCTGCGCGGCGTGCGAAAAAGAAAGGCACGGACGGCATCAGTACCAGCGTCGCCTTCGTGTTGCACAAAATGCCGAAATACACGCGCACCGTAGTGTGGAGTTTTTCGGTACGGATCGCCACCGCCACGCCTTCTATCGTCGAAATCCGCGATTTCCTGCTCGCCCCGACAGCGTGCGGCTGGCGGGTTTGGAGCATTGGACTGGCGTTATGTCCGCGCCGTCGGCTACGCCACCAAAGCGGCGGGTAAGGGACGGCCGAAAATGGTCTTGCTGGCGGACGTGGTTTCAGACGACGAAGCCGCCGTAGAGGCAGCCGCCGAGGTACATCTGCGACTCGCCCGCGCCCGCGACGGAAGAGCTTTATCGCCGTATCGCCCGAAGCGCGCAAAAACCTTCTGGCTCGACCGCAGCCGCACCGCCGCCATCGCCAAACACACCAACGCCTTTCAAAATCAACGAGACGTGGTGATTCCGCTGGAGCAGCTGGGCGAGTATTCGGACGGTATCGAACGCATCAGCATCAGAGCTTTCCATCCAAAAACAAACTCACCTGTGCGCCGCATTGGAGCAATATCTTTCGGGCAAACTCCCCATCGACAAAATGGGCACGGGACCTGCCGACCGCCGAACTTTTGAGGCGAACGCGGTAAACACGCCCTTGCTCCATGTTTCCGCCGTCAGAGAACGTTGGGACTGGTTTGCTCGCCAATCTCGATACGCCGCTTGCCGACTACAAAGCCCGCTACGGTGCAGCCGTACGCCGCGCCGAAGCCAAAGACGACGAGAGCTGTTTTCGCCGCCTTCCGCGATTTCCGCCTGCGCGTATCCGTCAAAGACGACGTAATGAAACCGCTCGCCGAAATCTTCAGCGGCAAAACCGACACCAAAATCATCGAAGGCTTGGGCAAAATCCACGCCAAAAACCGTGCGCGGGCAGTATCTTTCGTCGCCCTGCACATGCACGCCGGCGACGGCAACGTCACACCAACATCCCCGTCAATTCAGACGACTACGATACTGCAAACCGCGCATAAGGCCGTGGCGCGGATTATGAACATCGCCCGCAGCTCAGACGGCGTGATTTCCGGCGAGCACGGCATCGGCATCACCAAAGCTCGAATTTCCTGTCGATCGAAGAAATGCAGCCCTTTTGGGACTACAAGGCCAAAGTCGATCCCACACGTACTTTAACCGTCCGCAAAGCTGATGAAAGGCTCGGACTTTACGCCACGCCACACGCCGTCTTTTCGAGCTTTTGGGCGCGGAATCGCTGATCATGGAACAGTCCGAGTTTGGGCAAAATCAGCCCGAATCGATCAAAAAGACTGCCTGCGCTGCGGCAAATGCAAACCCGTCTGCTCCACTCATGTTCCGCGCGCCAATCCTGCTGTACAGCCCGCGCAACAAAAATCCTCGGGCGTGGGGCTCTTGACCGAAAGCCTTTCCTGTGCGAAGAACAAACCCGCCGCGGCGTATCGCTGAAACACTTCGACGAACTCACGACGATCGGCCGACCACTGCCGTGTGCCACCGCTGCGTCAAACCCTGCCCCGTCAATATCGACTTCGGCGACGTTACCGTGGTCATCCGCAACCTGTTGCGAAAGGCGGGCAAACGCCACTTCAACCCCGCCGTATCCGCCGGACTGGCGTCTGAACGCCAGACCCGCGCGCCATCAGCCTGATGCGCAAAGGCGTGGTTCAGGCGGGCTTCAAAAGCACGAACCATCGGGCTACGATTTGCGAGAAAAACTCCGCTGGGCGCAGACAGCCTGAAGAACGCGCCGAAAACCACGGTCGGCAAAGCCGTCCGTCAAAGAACAAAGTCATCCCACTTCGTCAACCGCTCCCGCTGCCGCAGCGTGCCGCTGCAAACCGCCCGCGCCATGCTCGGCATCGAAGGCGACAAAACACATCCCCATCATCCGCAACCCCAGACTGCCGGAAGATGCCGAAGCCGTGTTCTACTTCCCCGGCTGCGGCTCGAACGCCTGTTCTCCCTAAAGTCGGGACTGCCGTACGCAGGCCATGCTCTGGCACGTCGGCGTGCAAACCGTGCTGCCGCCCGGCTACTCAGTGCTGCGGCTGCCGCAGAAACGCCCACGCAGCGATGCCGACAAAAGCGGACAAAATGAGTTTCACCGACAACCGCGTCGCTGTTCCACCGCATGGCGAAACACCCTGAATTATCTCGACATCAAAACCGTCGTCGTCTCCTGCGGAACGTGTTACGACGCGCTGGGTAAAGATACCGCTGCAGAAATCTTCCCCGGCTGCCGCATCATCGACATCCACGAATTTTCTGCTGGAAAAAGGCGTGAAACTGCAAAACGGCATACAAGGTCCAGCAATACCTGCTATCACGACCCCTGCCACACGCCGATCAAAAACCATGAACGCGACCCAAACTGGCGGGCGAAACTGCTGGGCAAAGACGTGGTGAGCGATCGCTGCTGCGGCGAGATCGGGCATGTTCGCCGCAAACGCCCCTGACATCGCCAGCCAGGTGAAATTCCGCAAACAGGAAGAAATCGAGAAAAACTCTGGCAAGCAGCTCCCGCCTGCCGAACCCGTCAAAATGCATCGCCACCTGCCCCGGCCTGCCTGCAGGGTCTGAGCCGCTACGCCAACGATAATGATATGCCTGCCGACTATCATCGTCATCGAAATGGCGCGCGGCATCCTGGGCGAAAAACCTGGTTGGACGAGTCGTACAAAAAGCGAAACAACGGCGGCGTGGACAAGTGTTGCTGTAAGAGCCGAAACGATTTTTCAGACGGCCTCGAGGGCCGTCTGAAAACCATCATTCGACAAATCGGTGGAGAGACTTTGGAAGGTTGGAGTAAAGACTGTTTGATGTAGACAAGTCGCCGAAAGCGGTTTGACAAATTTCGCTATCTTCCAAAGTTGAAAAGGGGACGGTTCAGGATTTGGGTTTTACCTGTGAACTCATGTATTCCCATCTCCTTTCTTTCAGCAGACGACCTTTACGTTTTAAGCAGATAAAATCCTATCCCGCTTCTTTAACGTGCAAATGTGAAAGGTCCGATCTGAAAACCTTAAACCAAGATTTCCAGGCGACCTTTCTCTTATCCGGCGCGGCTTAATCTGTTTACCAGCTAGCTCAAGTTACCGCCGAAAACCTACATCCCGCCGTAATTCCGGTGCTTACCTTCGGGACAAGTCAAGTGATGTTTTGCGTCGGGTCTTTGATGTCACGTTTTGCGGTGCACGCAGTTGGCGGCGCGTTGATTTGCGAGGCGCGGGCTGCCGTTTTCTTCAACAATTTCGCAGACACCGGCCGGACAGTAAGCGTTTCGGGCGAGGCGTAGCCTTTTGTAGTTCACGTCTATCATCGTTTGCGGATTTTTCAGCACCAAAATGGTCGGCTGGTTTTCTTCGTGCGCGAGATTGGCGAGGAAGACGCTGCTCAAGCGGTCAAAGTCAACACGCCGTCGGGTTTCGGATAATCAATCGGCTTGCACGCGGCGGCTTTTCTGCTGCTCGCGTTGTCTTTGCCGTGATGTTTCAAGGTCAGTGCCTCTGAAAATCATCTGGTCGATGCCGGTATAAAAGCGAGCCGAGGTAAACGCCCCATTTGAATGACGGACGGACGTTACGCGCGGCGTAAAGCTCTTGATACAGCCAGCTTTTGTTCAAAACGTTGCTGATAATCCGCCGCTTTGCCGCTGTCGAAGCCCTCCACTTCTTCAGGTTTTTCCAACAAAGAACACGGCTCTGCGGCGAGCATGGCGGATTTCATGTGGCTATGAATGCCTTTTGATAGCGCGGCATATTGAGGAGCCGCCGCATCGCCAGATTAAAACGCCGCCCACATGAACGAGGCTCGTCAGGCTCTGCAGACCGCCTTCAATCAGCGAACGCGCGCCGTAAGCGATGCGGCGACCGCCTTCGAAGGTTTTACGGATTTCGGGATGGGTTTTGAAACGTTGGAACTCTTCAAACGGCGACAGATAAGGATTTTGATAGTCCAAACCGACTACAAAACCGACGGCGACCTTATTGTCGTCGAAATGGTAAACAAACGCACCGCCGTAGGTTTGACTGTCCAGCGGCCAGCCCGCGCTGTGTACCACCAAACCGGGCTGATGTTTTTCAGACGGCACTCCCAAATCTCTTTAATGCCCAAGCCGTAGGTTTGCGGCTGGCTGTTTTGGTCGAGTTGGAAACGTTCGATGATTTTGTTTGGAAAGCGAGCTGCGCAACCTTCGGCAAACAGGGTTTGCTGCGCCCAAAGCTCCATGCCGACATGAAAACTGTCGGTCGGCTCGCCGTCTTTGCCGATGCCCATATTGCCGGTTGCAATGCCTTTGACCGAACCGTCTTCGTGATACAGCACTTCGGCGGCGGCAAAGCCCGGATAGATTTCCACGCCCATATTTTCCGCCTGCTCCGCCAGCCAGCGCACGACTTCGCCCAAGCTGCGCGATGTAGTTGCCGTGATTGTCAAAATTGGGGTAACGGGCAGATTGAACGCTTTTTCTCCGTCAGGAACAACACTTTTGTCCTGCATTACCGCACGCGTCGGCAGCGGCGCCTTTCTTTCAATCGGGAATCAGCTCATTCAGCGCAATCGGATCGATCGCACCCGCCAGCGAATGCGCGCCCGCCTCGAACCCCCTTCTCCACCACGCAAACGCTGATTTCGCTCCCGTTTTTCGGCAAGCTGCTTGAGTTTGATGGCGGCGGACAAACCCGACAGGCCTGCGCCGACAATCACGACATCATGCACCATACTGTCGCGGGTAATGGATTCTGTCATGGCGGTTCCTGTATGTTTATTATTGAATTGAAAACCCGCGATTGCTGGCAGGAACATATGGTTACCAAAGTACAACAGGTCGTCTGAAAACCATATTTTCGGTTTCAGACGACCTTCCTACCAGAATTCAATCAGCACGCCGCGATTTGCCTGCCCGACCGCAAAATTCCGTCCTGCGTTTCCGGACTGCGTGCGTGAAAAACGCCTTATCCCCGCCGGTATCCGCCCCTTTCGGCGCAACCGCCAAAATCTTACCTGCCAAAGTTCCTCACGGGTTTTCGAGCATCAAAAACTGCGCCTGCTCGTCGGAAACATGACCCAGCGACGGGTCGGCAACAAAACCGTGAGGAAATTTGGCAAGCGGCCTGGCAATAACGAACAAACGTTACGCAATCAGCCCATCGACAAGAACTCCTTTAAATAAATAACGATAAGCTCGGCTGAAATGCGTGCTGTTCCGACGCTGCTCGCGAGTTCAATCAATCGCTGCAAACGTACAGTGTCGGCAGGCGCGCTGAAACCTGAGCTGGCTGATAAAATCATCGTCGTGCGTGACTGATTGATTGAAACTGGTCTGTTTCAGCCGTGCCCCGAACACAATCATGTCATCGGCAGGGTGTGCTGGCAACGGCTGTTCGCTGAGCGTTTGCCGCCGCCGATATCACGGGCAATTCGATCAACATTTCGGGCGTCGTGACGACCGGCATGTTTTGAGCTGCCGGGGTGGGGCCACTGGCAATCATCGGGCTCGTGTCGGCCGCAACCGTCGCGTTGGAAGGTATCAATAATAATGGTCTGCCTGCAGCCGCTGGACAACAAATACAGCGGCGCGGTTGTTCACCATTCATTGATATGGTGCCATCGACTGCGGTTGGATATCATCTTTCGCCAAGTTCTTCAAAATCGTAAAACCGAACGACCGCCATCGCCGGCGCAGACCATGACGTCTGCAAAACGCCGCATCGTTCGAAACGGTCAGCCTGCATCAGGCGTTCGCCGCCGTAATCGCCGTAACTCGCCGCGTTCGTTGGGCCGCGGGCGTGGGCTCCGACGGCAACGGCGGTTGGCATTGGTGGCCAAGCACGCCGCGCGTATTTCGTCATCGTCGAACCGTCGCGCCGTCGGCTGGGCCACCGACCCGTTCGTGGACCTGGCCGCTCACGCGAGCGCTCGCGCCGCGTGCAGCTATCTGCTGGCTCGACACCGGGCGGCGTCTTCCTCGCCGTCGCACCCGGCTCAACCGGCACCATTGTTAATCCGCAGGCGATGGGCGAACTAAAGAATACGCCTCGCCAGCGTATCGACCGGTGACTAAATCAGCTGCTCTTTCATCTTTCTAATTTATCGACTCTTATCCTGAATTTATTGAGTAGCCTCAGATCAAAGGTCGTCTGAAATCTTGGTTTCTCGAACGACCTTGGTTAATGAAAGGGCGGTTCTGCCATGTCAGATGAAAGAGAATACAAGTGCAGGCAAACAAATCGAACGTCGCGGAAGGGGTTGTCAGGCGGCAAAATCCTGCCGTTGATGACATTTTCCGGACGACCTGAGATCGTCTGGCCTGGCTGCTGGCGACACTGCTCCGCCGCCGTTGGCACGAAATGTGTTCGCTGATCGACAGCGTCGTCGACGCGCGCTCAGCCTGGCGGGAACGGAGTGGTGCACTCGATTCTTCGCGGGGCAATGAAACCGCGGCGTGGTCTGGCGTCATGGGTGAACACGCACGCCTTTCGGCGGTGTTCATGGTCGATGGCGGCCGGGGTCGGCTGACCCGGCTGATCGTGCCGTGCCCTCAATAAATTCGGTCGCCATGCTGGGCGCCTGTGGTGGCAGGGTGTTGCTCGACGATGGTATAACGGACAACAATGTTGTTTGCTCAGGCTTCCCAGCCGCCGAAACTCAGGGGCTGCGGTGACGGGCACGCTGGTCGTTGGTTACAGTGGCACAGGCTTCCCAGTACCGACAGGCGGGTTGCTGTAAACGAAGTCGCGAACCGATACCGTAATATTTGAAGCGCGTTCATACCGAAATTAACGTTGTGGGGCGTCGGCTGGTGTGCGGATAACTGGTCGATCGTTTCGGTGACGTGCTGCGATACGTCGTGTCGGTGCTGAAATCGTTTGATGTACGGCAGTTGCTCGTGTAAACCGATCACGCCGGTTGTTGCGCAGTCGGACAATGAACATTGCCACCGGCACCGGCTGTCTGACGATCGGCACTAATTCTGGCAATTCCGCCGCTCGAAGGACGGCGGCTCTGGCTCGTGCGTGCTCGGACTGTGTTTGATTAATGTTGAATCGACGCAGTGTAGTCTAAACGGCTACTGTCGATCATCGACTGCGATGCCGTTCACCAGCCTCCGCCGACAGGCGGCTGTGCGTTCGACAATGACGTCGTCGGATCAGCCTGCTGTGACCTGCGGGTTTGGCGCAATTCGATATTTACAGTCGTCGTACCGCTGAAGACTCGACGGCGTCGTCTTCGGATTCTGGTAAATACCGAGCTGTCGTCTTCAGGCACGCGTAACAACTGGCAACTTGCGGTCTCTGACGGCTGGCGTTACCGTTCATAAAAAGATCATGTGAACCC
>BNJU01003333.1_pt1 | contig 129476 bp, 173 predicted proteins | sample 8539281 | NCBI WGS metagenome assembly BNJU01 (sample SAMD00202456, study PRJDB9452) | human saliva metagenome | isolation source: human saliva | place: Japan
CTGATTTTTGTTTTTGTTACTTTTAAAACCTGGGATAGGGGATTAGACGCTACGAAAAGTGCTGGTTCTTAAAATAAACAGCCTGTGTCTCAGGACAGGCTTTCTCCTTTTATAAAATTCTGACCACTAATCTGCCAAATCACCAGATAGGCAAAACCTATTGTTTGCGATTTTATTTCTATTATAGTAGTAATTGTCATGAGATAAAGCTTCCCAACAAAAATAGAAAATGAGGTTATATCATGAGTATGTAGGTATCGGATTTTTGAGTCGTTGCAGTGCTAGTTTTGTATTTTGGTATAGTTGGATGGCCAAGTTTTGGATGTTAACATCTGACACTTTTCCAGTAGGTTTATTCTTATTCTTTACTCTTGAGAATTTGGTTAAAAGATTATAAGGCCAGTCTCATGAGCTGATTATTGCCTTTATCATTGCAAAATGCTATTTTTGACATCTTGCCACTTCAGTGGTTTTAGTTATCGGCAGAGTGCTATGGTCGGGAATTGATTTCTCTTTCCTGACGCTAATAATAGAAGACATTATAGCCTCGAGATTTCTCGAGACTTTTGCTTTACTTTACCTGCGTAATATTTTTGGAATACCTTTGACAATACCTGCCACTAATCTATTTTTGGTACATCGCCACGAATTTGTTGGTTTCGTTGAGAAATCGAAATGTAAACAAGCTCAACAGAACTGCTGGTTTATCAGTTCTCGAAGGACGCAGCTACTTGGAGGAGGCCTGCATCCTTAGCACCAGTTTCAGCTGAAGAGAGAGTGATATCAGCGTAGCAAGATTACTTTCACCGATACGATCAGGATGGTTATGCCAGTATGACTGATCTTAGAAGGATAGCCAGCAGCTTCTTCATAAGAATAAGTCTGAATTCCAGCTATATTTGAAGCTGGATTTCCAGTAGCATTGAAGTGAATGCTAATAAAAATATCTGAATCAGTCTTATTTACCATTTTCGAGCGTTCAGTTACAAAATCCACATAAACATCAAGCTATCTCGAGAAGTGAGAACAGTATATCCAAGACCTTCGGGTTCTTTGCGAAGTTTCTTGTAAATTTGCATAGTGAGGTCTTTTTCATTCGTGTTATAATAAACAGCACCTGGATCTTTACCGCCGTGTCCTGGATCTAAGAAAACAGTCTTCGTGTATTTTCCTTTTCAAATCCACGACTCACAGAAGTTTCACCAATCCATTTTCCATTGCTTTTGGAATTGATGGGTTTGCCATCAATTTATGGGGTTCCTGTGACATAGACTCCATTTTCATCTAAATAGTAGCGATCTTTATAGTAACTGTCGTCAATCCATCTCGCTCTAGTCATGCTAGCTACCTACCTTAAGATAGTAGGATCCAATCCATTCACGAGTAGCATAGGAACCATCGGATTTAAGATAAAACCAACTATTATAATTTCTGTCAAAAATCCATTCTTTTTGAGCCATAGCACCACTAGTTTTAAGATAGTAGTTACCTTGCCATTGGTTGCTTACCATAGTAGCATCTTTATTAAAATAGTACCAAGAACTTCCAACTTTTTCCCATTTATCTCGTGAAGGACGACCAGATGCTTGGGCGAAATACCATTTGTCTTTAAGCTGAACCCATGAGTTTTCAGCCATAGCCCCACTGTTTGAGAAAAGATATCCATTGAAAATTCGGTTTTGAATCATCGTTCCATCATTTTCAAAGTAGTACCAAGCTCCTCCGATTTTCTCCCATTTTTGTTGAGAGATTTTACCAGCAGCATTAGCGTAGAACCATTTATCTTCAATTTTGGTCCAACCTTGATTTACCAGAGAACCACCTTTTGAGAAAAGATAACCATCAAAAATGGTACTGCTAAGCATAGCTCCATCTTTGTCAAAGTAGTACCAACATGACCACTAATCTTTTCCCACTTTTTGTTGAGAGATTTACCGGATGAATTGGCATAATACCATGTATCTCCTAGTTGGAGTCCAACCGCTACTAGCCATTACTCCGTCTTTGTTAAAGAGGTAGCCTTCAAAAACAGTATTGCTAAGGCGGTTTCCTTTTTGATCAAAGTAGTACCACTTGTCTTGGATTTTTTTCCAATTGACAACGGCTTTATTATTTTCATAGTAGCGCTCATTGATTTTCTTCTTGACCCAGCCATCTTTTGATTTCAGGTTTCTTCACCTGTTCAGTAGCTTTTGAAGAAGACTCTGTACTCGTGGTGGAAGTAGTTGGATTAGAAACTTCTTCTGTAGAAACTAAAGCATTTTTCTTTAGATCGGTTACAGCAGAAATTACTGTTTTTTCGACAGTAGTGGTAGATGGTAGAATCTGATTTTCTTCAGCGTACGTTGTGCTTGCTGAAACTCCTATAATTGAAAGGGTGATGGCACTTGCCACGAGTGTCTTTTTCACGTGAAAATTTCCTTTATATTTCTTTTATAATAATTCCTAATTTAAAAATACGATTAGAAAAGCACCTCGAATATCATGTTGAGTTTGCCAACTGATGAGGTGTGCTGGCTTATTTATTTATTTCATCATCAAAGACTTGGACAATCATGATGATGATGAGCAAAAGTTAGAAGAAAACCAGCTCAAAAAGAACTTGATGAACTTTTGATAATAAAAACTACGTTTTGTATTTAGAAAATAAAAACTAAAATAATTGCAGGAGTGATAATACGATTCCTATTATGGGAAAGGTAATTATGACTGAAGACCTTGGCTGTAATCAAATAATATTCAAATATTAAGAGGAAAGGCAAAATCAGCAAAAATTAATCGCTTTTTCTTTAATTTAAAGAATCTGCTTTATGATAATAGCTAGAGTTAGGGTTAATACTAAAAAGCAAAATCGAAGCAGTTTTATTAAAATCATACGCTTATTGTATCATCAAAGTCTGTATAAAAAGGAAAGCAAATCCTTTGATTTATCAATGTTTTATAAAATTATTCAACTAAAAATCCCTATTTATTTATAAATAGGGAAAAATGTCTGACTTATATTTATTGGATTCTTAGTCTAGGTCCTTAATACTTTGCACATCGCATTGATGATAGCTCCGATAATAGGATCTGAGCTATCAAAATAAACCAGAACATGATGACAACAACGATAATGGAACTGAAGAAACGGACGTCGACTAAGTGATTGACATAATTGTTGATATAGACTGCAAAGATATTTAATAGTAAGGTAATAGACAGTAGGACAAAGACATCAGGTAAAAATATAACGAAAACGAGTGACTTTAACATTCTGGAAGGAAATAGTAGAGCATGACCAAACTAGCAAAGAGGAGCAGATAGACCAGAGGACCTGTAAAATCCTCTAGATAGGAGAAGATAGGGTTGTCTGCTTGCACAAGCTTTTTAGGAGGTTAAGCAACATACGGCCAAACATACTCAAGAAGAGAGCTAAAGCAAGAGAACCTGTAAACCAAAGCTAACTAAAAGGCTCATCAGCTGGTGAGAGATAATTCCTCTACTTTTGGGAACGCTATAAGCTTTATTAAAGGCTTTTTGAAGATAATCCATAGATTTTGAAAAGGTCCAGAGAGCTGATAAAAGAGCGAAACTCAGTGTAAGCTAGTTGACGGTTGGGTCAGGATTTCGGACGATTTTTCAACGACTCCATAGATAGCATCAGGTAAAAATTCTTTTAATCTTTATCAAAAATTGGAAATGGGAATCTGAAAGTAAGGCAAGATATTGACGATGATCATGGCTAAGGAAAGATTGAAATCAACCAGTAATAGGCAACAGCCACGTTGGTTAATTCTAATGTCTGACTCTTGATAGAAAATGTAAAAAAGATTTTTATTAAAGGTCTATCAGTCAGCTGTTTCATAACTTTTTCATATATCTCTCCTTCGTAGTGATTTTCTCTAGTTTATTAAAAGCTTAATTTCTTCTTACCAATTCCAGCATATCATATGGTAAAGTATTGGCTGATTCCTTGAGGGAATAGCTTTCTAGATTGTTGACATTTTGTCGTAATTTTTTAGCATACTGGGCAGAAATGAGTGTCCTCAAATTCAAAATGCACTTGCGTTCAAGATAGTAAACCTCTGAGTCATTTCATCGATGTTATTGGGTTTGATACGATTGATAACACGTTCGACAAAGGCGCCACTAGTAATGTGGCTGGTTTCCCGTAGACGAGACTCCTGCATAAAGCTAATCAAGCTACTCTTGTATATTCCCTTAAGATTTTCCAGACTTTCGATGATGATTTCTGTATTGGCTACGTAAAGCTCTGCAATCTGGTCATAATCAATCGCTTGAAGTCTTTGTAGTTCCTTGCCTTTCCATGACCGGAGGGTCTTACCGAATGTTAAGAGCTCATGAATAAGGAAACGAAGAATTCTCAGAGAAACTAGGAAGTAGTATGTTAGGCGAGACGTAAAATTGGTTGATCTCTTTCGATATTTTTCAAATAATTCTGGTAAACATAACCTCTCTCCAATTTTACCTTCTTCGTAGGCCTGTTCCAAAGCATCACTTTCGATACTAAGGATAAGCAGTTTGAGAGCTTCCCAGTCTTCTTGGATTTCTTTGTTCTCTAAACTCAAAATAAGGTTTTCTATTCGACCATGATAGTTATCAATAGCAGCGTAGAGTGGAACCTTGTTTTTGGTATTTTCCAGATCCTTTTCTAACTCTACTGCTACAGCATTTTAAAATAGCGGATATGCATCAACTTATCAGAAGAGGGTTTCTTCTTTCCAGAAAGGTAGGGTAGTACCACAAGCCTGTTAAAAAGCTTAAGAGTGTTACGCCTGCAACTAGAAAGAGAAGAAGAGGATATTTCCTGCTCTAGATTGGATGGTATTAGCAAAAATAGCGTGTAATGGATACAGTTCCTTTTACCCCAGAAAAGGTTAGGAGCGCATGTCCTTGACATAATTGTGCGTTTTTGAGTTTTTGATTCGGACAGCATAGAAACTGTAAATCATAAGGGAAACGAATTGCAAAAGAGTAGGATCGTTAAGAGGAAGATACTGAGGAAAAAGGAGTAGGGTGTTATAAATGAAATCTTTAGAAAAGGTTCGGCAATTAACTCAAGTTCCATTCCAAGAATCACTGGAAGACGGAAACCATTCAACGCATAAAGGCTTACAGTATGCCAGACGGTTTCAGTGACAGTATCTGACTTGGGCTCGAGCAGATTAATTCTGAAACAGGCTGGCATAAAATACCTTGCCACGACCACTGCAGCAATGATTTCCTGACACATGAATTTCTTCTGCTATGAAAATGTTAAAGAGTGGTAGACTCAGTTCCAACAAGAAGCCTCACTAGCGATGTCAGTAGCTCGAACGCTGAGTAGAGAAAGCATGGAGAAAGACGGTTAGCCATGGCTGTTAGCCAACTGTACAAACCCGCCAATGATGGAAATAGCTAAAGGAGCTATCCTGCTTGAGTCAAGGAAAAAGTTCCAGTTGTCCAAGCAATCAAGAAGCCATGCGAAAGGCAACTAATCCAGAAGCATCATTAAAGCAAACGCTTCTCCTTTGAGTATATTGGAGATCTCTTTTGGGGAAGCTGAAGCGTTCAGATAGAAGCATAGGCTACATTAGGTCTGTAGCAAGGCAGCACCAACAGCCACAGGCCGCTTCTAAGGGTGCAAACCGCGCGCGGATATGGGCCATTCCTCCAACACTCAAGGCTGGAGATAAAGATTGCGTGGGAAAAATGAGGAAGAGAACAATTCGTCGATGTGTTTGAGGATAGAAGTAATGTCTCGATTCTTGAGCTTCCACGAAAGAGAGAAGGGACCAATGACCAAGGCTGAGAAATAGCTCTGTGTCGAGATGGTATTGGTTGTTGGGCAAAAGAGACCAATGCCAACCGAGAAGAATCTGGATCAAGGAGGCATGGAGCATGAAGCGAAGGAGTTATTGGTCGCGCTAGAAACAATCAGGACCAGCAAAGAAAACCAAGAGATAAAAAGTAAATTCATTCTCTCCTCCTATATCTTTGTGTACGGCAAGTTTGGAAAAAGTCTCCTTTTGTTCTTGGTGATTAATCCTTGAAAAGAATCCTTGTGTTCGATTATCTTTGTACACTGTTCCATTTCGGTTAGCTAATCAGTTTTTCTTGATTTTCGAGCATGCTCATGTGCTCCTCATCTAAAAGTTCCAACTGCTCATGTCATGCTGGGTTGATTCGACGAATTTGTGCCGCATGAGCTGATTTTATCTCTTCAGGTATTGTTTATCCATGGCGATACTTTTCTAATCAATCATGACTTTAAAAATGGTGGATTGTTAATCTGGTTGAGGTGCGATAGATAGTCGCAGTGTATATTCTTGCTTGCGGCAACTGACTGACATGAATCCAGAACTGCATCCTTTCTCACATCTCCGCCTTCATGACCCGTGAGTAAATCATGATGGCAATGCGTCACCTTTGACGAGCAATCTGACAGAGTCTTTTTCCAGTGCTTCATATGGTGGTGTGAGGTTGGGTGATTACAGACTTATCGGCTGAAGGCAGATAGCCTAGATTGAAAAGATGGCTGCTGACCTCAGTGTACATACTGATCTCACGGTTTCGTGCCCTTGTAGAAGTAAGTCACGTGGTCAAACCGAGCTTGATGTAGACGCGCTTGGTTTTTCTCAAGAGCTTGTTCTTGAATATCAAAAGCAAAGACTTGTTTAGCTAATTTGGCATAGAAATAGTGTGTCGTGTCCATTTCCCAGTTTAGTAGCATCAATACAATAACATCATCTTTTGTGACGACCTCAGCTAAGAAAATCATGCGCCATTTCAAGTGGTCTTTTTCATTCACTAAACTCCTGTTTTGACAGCTCTTTGCATCCTTGGACACTGCCTCGACGTCTCTTTCTCAGCTTCAATGCTATTTAGAACTTCCCATTTATTGAGACTCCACATAGGACCAATCAGCATATCTCTGAGGGCGCATCACCCGTAATCCGATGGATGACGATATGTTTGGGAATGATTTCTAGTTGGTCACAGATAACCTTGACATAGTCATCTTGACTCATGAGCTGCAGATCGACCTTCGTGATAATCACGTTGCATCCGAGTATTTGATCATGAGGTGAAGCAGGTGCAGCTCATTCACTTGAATATCATTATCTGTCACACAGCGACGAACATTTTCCACCATCATTTCGTGGGTTTTCCCCACCGGTAGCTCATTGATCAGATGGGCTACAATTTCAATCTTTAGGGATATTTTCTCAAGCGTTTCGACCGTCTCACATATAGTTCTATAAGAGTGAGCACGATTGATTAAGTCAGAAGTTTCTTCAAAAGGTAGTCGTAAACCCAACTCAACAGTCACATGCATTCGCTCTGCACAGTTCTCGCCAAACATTCGATAGTCTCATCTGGTAGGCAGTCTGGTCGAGTACCGATATTGATCCTACAACACCCAGGTTCATTAATAGCTTGTTCATAGCGTTCACGAATGACTTCCAAAGTTTTTCATGAGTATTGGTAAAGTTTTTGGAAAATAGACCAGATATTTTTGTACATCTGCGCCATTTTGCGGTATAAAGTCAATTTCCTTATAAAACTGCTCACGGATAGGAGCGTCAGGAGCAAACGATAGCATCACCCAGATCCAGATACCGTACAGAAAGTACAACCTCCATGAGCTACTGTACCATCACGACTGGGACAATCAAATCCAGCATCGATAGGAACTTTAAAGTTTTTCTCCGAATAAATTTTCGATAATAATCATTCAGGTATTATAAGGATTTCATAGCTAATATTATATCAGAAAAGACTGCAGTAAACTCAAAAGTGGGTCAGAGAGATACTGCCCAGAAAGTGAAGTGAAATAGAAAATTTTATATAAAAATCCTTTACATTTAAAGTGGTATAATAGAGTTGTAGAATGAGTGCAAACGTTTTCGTAAAACGTTTGCATTAAATAAAATATAAGGAGATTTGAATGATGAAAGATACATTCAAAAATGTCTTTGTCTTTCGAATTTTGGCAAAAATTCGGTAAGGCTCTAATGGTGGTTATCGCTGTTATGCCCAGCGGCTGGATTGATGATTTCAATCGGTAAAGATCGCTAGTGATGATCAACCCTAACCTTTGCACCACTTGTTATTACTGGTGGTATTCTTGAGACAAATTGGTTGGGGAGTTATCGGTAACCTTCACATTTTGTTGCTCTCAGCTATCGGAGGAAGCTGGGCTAAAGAACGTGCTGGTGGTGCTAGCTGCCGGTCTAGCATTTATCTTAATCAACCGTATCACTGGTACAATCTTTGGTGTATCAGGAGACATGTTGAAAGATCCAAATGCTATGGTTTCAACACTATTTGGTGGGTCAATCAAAGTTTCTGATTACTTTATTAGTGTTATGGAAGCTCCAGCACTTAACATGGGGGTCTTCGTAGGGATTATCTCTGGTTTTCGTAGGAGCTACAGCTTATAACAAATACTACAACTTCCGTAAACTTCCAGATGCACTTTCATTCTTTAACGGAAAACGTTTTTGTACCGTTTGTAGTTATTCTTCGTTCAGCAATTGCTGCAATTCTTCTTTCAATTTTCTGGCCACTAGTTCAAACAGGTATTAACAGCTTTGGTATCTGGATTGCTAACTCTCAAGAAACAGCTCCAGTTCTAGCACCATTCTTGTATGGTACTTTGGAACGCTTACTCTTGCCATTTGGACTTCACCACATGTTAGACCATCCCAATGAACTATCACAGCTCTTGGTGGTACTTATGATGTCTTAACTGGTGCAGCAAAAGGGACTCAAGTATTTGGTCAAGATCCACTTTGGCTTGCATGGGTAATGACCTTATAAACCTTAAAGGTACTGACGCAGGTCAATACCAACACTTGTTAGATACAGTACATCCAGCTCGTTTCAAAGTTGGACAAATGATTGGTTCGTTTGGTATCTTGATGGGTATCATTGTGGCTATTTACCGTAACGTTGATGCAGATAAGAAACACCAATACAAAGGTATGATGATTGCAACAGCTCTTGCAACATTCCTTGACAGGGTTACTGAACCAATCGAGTACATGTTCATGTTCATCGCAACTCCTCTTTACATTGTTTACGCACTTGTTCAAGGTGCTGCATTTGCAATGGCTGATATTGTGAACCTTCGTGCACTCATTCAGTTCAATCAATTCTTAACTCGTACTCCACTGGCTGTTAACGCGGTCTTGGAATGGATATTATTAACTTTGTTTGGGTAACTGTCCTCTTTGCAGTTATCATGTACTTCATTACTAACTTCATGATTCAAAGAATTCAACTATGCTACTCCAGGACGTAATGGAAATTACGAAACAGCTGAAGGTGGTGCTGAAGAAGGATCTAACGGAGAGAGAGAAGTTGCAGCAGCTTCTCAAGCTGTAAACTATTATCAATCTTCTTGGTGGACGTGCTACATCGTCGATGTTGACGCTTGCATGACTCCGTCTACGTGTTACAGTAAAAGATGCTGAAAAAGTTGGATTCTGAAGCACAATGGAAAGCAGAAGGAGCTATGGGAGCTTGTCATGAGAAAGGACAAGGTTCAAGCTATCTATGGACCAAAAGCTGACGTTCTTAAATCAGATATCCAAGATATTCTTGATTCAGGTCAAGTTATTCCAGAAACACTTCACACCAAATGACTGAAGTTCAAAAAGCTGAAGTAGAATTCAAGGGTGTGACGAAGAAGTATACTCAGTTGCTGATGGTCAAGTAATTGAATTAGAACAAGTTAAGGATCCAGTTTTTTCTCACAAAAATGATGGGTGATGGATTTGCAGTTGAACCATCTAATGGACATATCCTATCTCCAGTAGCTGGTACTATGTTCAAGTGTTTTCCCAACTAAACACGCTCTTGGTATTACGACTAAAATCTGGTCTTGAAGTTCTTGTTCACATCGGTCTTGATACTGTTAGTCTTGAAGGTAAACCATTTGAAGTAAAAAGTTTCAGAAGGTCAAACAGTTGCTGCTGGAGACCTCTTAGTTGAAGCAGATCTTAATGCGATTCAGTGAAGCTGGTCGTGAAACATCTACAATCGTTGTATTTACAAATGCAGATGCTATCAAGTCAGTTAAACTAGAACAAACAGGTTCACTTGCAGCTAAAACAGTAGTTGCCAAAGTTGAATTGTAATATGACAGGGGTTGGGAATGTTTTTCCAACCTCTTGTTTATAGGAGAAAAAGTATGAAATTTTTAACACTAAATACACATAGTTGGATGGAAAAAGATCCCCAAGAAAAATTCCGACTTTTACTTCAAGACATCCTTGAACAAGATTACGATCTGATTTGTTTTCAAGAGATTAACCAAGAAATAAGTTCAACTCTTTAGCTGAAACAGATGAACTTACGATCCGTACCATCAGCTGAGCCAATTCATCAAGATCATTATATCATCTTTTGGTCCAAGAGTTGAAGAAAGCTGGTAGAGAATACTATTGGACTTGGGCCTACAATCATATTGGCTATGATCGATACCATGAAGGTGTTGGAATTCTTTCTAAAAATCCAATCCGAGCACGAGAAATTTTAGTTTCAGATGTCGATGATCCTACAGACTATCATACTCGCAGAGTAGCCTTAGTAGAAACGATGGTAGATGGACAAGAACTGCAGTTGCAAGTGTGCACCTGTCGTGAGTGGGATAAAAGGCTTTCAAGAGGATGGGCTCGATTTGAATCAGTCTTAACTGATTTAAATAAACCACTTTTACTAGCAGGTGATTTTAATAATCCGGCTGGTCAAGAAGGTTATCAGGCCATTCTTGCAAGTCCCTTATCACTACAAGATGCCTATGAAGCTGCTCAAGAAAGAAGTGGTAGCTATACAGTCCCACCTGAAATTGATGGCTGGAAAGGGAACTCAGAACCTCTCCGTATAGATTATATTTTCACAACCAAGGATATTCAGATAGATAGTTTGCAAGTCATTTTTGATGGGAAGAATAGTCCACAGGTTAGTGATCATTATGGACTTACGGCGGAACTTTTCTGGAAAAAATAAAAGCTAGTATGTTACTAAAAATAGATTAACTCCCTTATTTTTGAAGGGGGTTTCGTTATGAAACAAGGTTAATATAGTTAAAGTTTTTGGATGAATAACTTGTAAAATAAAACAAAATCTTATAAAATAAAAAGTGTTGGAGGAATTTATGAATGTAAATCAAATCGTGCGTATTATCCCAACGCTAAAGGTTAATAATCAGAAGATTAATGAAGAATTTTATGTAAAAACATTAGGGATGAAACCCTTTATTGGAAGAATCAGCTTTCCTATCGCTAGGAGATCAGACAGGTCTTGAAAAAGCTGGTCCTAGAAGAATCACCTAGTATGAGAAGCACGTAATGTTCAAGGAATTAAGAAACTGGCTAAGTTGAGTTGTAAAAGTAGTAAATTCTTTGGAGATTGAGGCGCTTTAGCTAGAATGGAATCACTACTGCAACTGTTCAAAGGAGCCGAATGGCTATGCGTTTGAAATTATCTCTCCCAGCAAGGAGACCTTATACTTTTGCATGCAGAAGAAGATGTTAATGATTTGAAATCAAGTTAATGAAGAAAGTTGTTTCTTTTCTGATGATGAGAAATTTGATTATTTAACTGAGTTTGAGATTTCAACCGAAATCCATTTGCCAGAGCTAACATCAAGCTTAGTTGAGAATCAGGATAATAAAAATTTACTGATCTTCAAACAAGTTCAAGGAGATAGATTTGTTAGTCGAAAATAATGTAACCTGGGACTTGTCCATATGAAATTTCAGGTGGAGAATCTAGACCTTACAAATCTCCGTCAACGTTTTGAAACTGCAGGTTACTTTATTCCTAAGTCTGAGAAGTTTTTCCTAACCAAGGATGCCAACAATATTGAATTGTGGTTTGAAGAAGTATGAAACAAGAAATCATTCAAAAATAGAACAACAAATTGAGGCAGGGATTTTATCCTGGTGCCTCTTTTGCGTATTATCGGGATGGTGAATGGTCTGATTGCTACCTCGGAGAAGCAAATCCAGAAATTGGAGAGCAGACTTGTCAAGGTTTAGTCTATGATTTGGCAAGTGTGAGCAAAGTCGTCGGAGTTGGAACTGTCTTAACCTTCTTATGGAAGCAAGGTAAGATTGAGCTCGATCAATTCATAAAGACCTATCTTCCAGAGGCGGATTATCCAGATATCACCATTCGTCAACTCCTCACATTCTACGGACTTGGACCCGTTTATTATCAATAGAGACCAGTTGAATGCAGAAGAATTGAAAAAGCTATGTTTCATTTGAATCGACGAGAGAAGAGGGCTTTTCTATACTCGGATGTTCACTTTCTCTTGCTCGGTTTTCTCCTAGAGAATTACTTTGAGAAAGACTTAGACCAGATTTTACAAGAGCAAATCTTCGATCCATGGAAGATGAAGGAAACTCAGTTTGGACCAGTTAGCAGTGCTGTGCCGACTGTTCGAGGACAGAAAGCAGGAGTGGTCCATGATCCAAAGGCACGTTTATTAGGTAGACATGCTGGGAAGTGCAGTTTATTTTCAACTGTAAAAGAGATTTAAAAATTTTCCTTGAGCATTATTTACAGGATAATTTTGCTGCAGGATTAAGTCAGAATTTTTCAGATTTGAGTGATAAGGAGCGCTCCTTGGCCTGGAATCTTGAAGGCGATTGGCTAGACCATACAGGTTATACTGGAACCTTTATCATGTGGAATCATAAGAAGCAGGAAGCTGCGATTTTCTTGTCCAATAGAACCTACGAAAAAGACGAGCGTGCCCAGTGGATCATAGACCGCAATCAGGTCATGGATTTAATTCGAAAGACAAACTAGGGAGGAAGTATGTCAAAAGCTTTAAAAGGAACTCTTTTTACAGTGATTGCTGGTATTGCTTGGGGCTTGTCTGGGACCAGTGGTCAGTACCTAATGGTTCATGGGATATCGGCTCTAGTCCTAACCAATATTCGTTTGATTGTTGCAGGTTTGCTCTTAGTTCTCTTGTCCTATATAAAGTCTAAGGAACAATTTTTGGCTTTTTCTAAAAAGATAAATCAAGTCTGTTTTCTCTCTTACTATTTTCTTTATTTGGCCTCTTTCTGAATCAATTGGCTTATTTATCGGCTATTCAGGAGACAAATGCAGGTACAGCGACAGTGCTTCAGTATGTCTGTCCTGTTGGAATCTTGGCTTACACATGTATAAAGGATAAGGTAGCACCTACTATAGCCGAAATCCTTTTCTATGATTTTTAGCAATAGGTGGAACCTTTTTAATTGCGACTCATGGTCAAATTGAATCAGCTCTCTATGACACCAGCAGGTCTCTTTTTGGAGGCTTGTTCTCTGCTTTAACCTATGCTCTTTATATCATTTTTTACCCATTAAACTCATTCAAAAATGGGGAGCGTTCTAGTTATTGGTGTCGGTATGACCATCTCTGGGTTTGTTAGCAGTGCCATTTACTGGGATTATCGGTGCAAGCATTCCTATGTCTTTTGATATCTTCTTAGCATTTGCTGGAATTATTCTCATCGGGACTGTTTTTGCCTACACGGCTTTTTCTTAAGGGAGCCAGTATGGTTGGAGCCAGTCAAATCTAGTCTCTTAGCCTCTATTGAGCCAATATCTGCTGTCTTCTTTGCTTTCATGATAATGGGAGATATTTTCTATCCTATTGATTTTGTTGGAATGGCAATGATTTTATTAGCGGTAACTATTATTTCATTGAAAGATTTAATCCTAGAAAAGAGAAAGCAATCAGCGTAGATGTTATGTTACCTTATCAAAAAGTTAGTATTGAATATAAAAAAATCCACTCAAGAGAGTGGATTTTATTTTTTTACATTAGTCTTTATTTTTCGTATGGCAAGATCAAGTTCAAAAGGATACCTGTCATTGCTGATAGGGCAGTACCTGAAAGGGTAACTGGACCAAGTTTATGGATTGCTCCACCAAGTCCAAGCACGAGCATTGCACTTGCTATGATAAGATTACGCATTTGACCAAAGTCTACACGTTCCTTGATCAAAACTTTCAAACCGTTGCTGGCGATAACCCCATAAAGAAGGATTGACATACCACCAAGTACGGCGCTAGGGATTGTAGAAATTAAAGCAGTGAATTTACCAAGGAAACTAAGAGCAATTGCGATAAAGGCTGCATTACGGATAACTGAGACAGAAGCGATACGAGTCATACCGATCACCCCTGTATTTTCACCGTAGGTAGTATTAGCAGGACCACCAAGGAAGGCAGATACAGATGTTGCGATACCGTCACCAAGAAGGGTACGGTGAAGACCTGGTTCTTTCAAGAATTGACGACCACAGATTTGGCTCAAGACCGTGTGGTCTCCAATGTGTTCTGAGATTGTTACGATCGCGATTGGTAAGATTGCGATTGTCTCTGGACCGAAGTAAAGGTTGTATTCTTTGAAGGCACCACCTGTGCTAAATGGTAGGTAGAAGCCTGGAATTTCGAACCAGTTAGCTTGAAGAACAGGTGTGAAGTCTACTAGACCAAGAAAGACTGCAAAGATATATCCACCGATAATGGCAAATAAGAAAGGAATGATACGAAGGAACCCTTTTCCTTTTGTATTGATAAAGGCAGCAATGAGGAAAGTTACGACAGCTACAAGGGCATTTTTCCAGTTGCCATCAGCAACAAGACCAGCATTTGTTACAGCTGAACCTGCTAGACCAAGACCAATTACGATAATCATAGGTCCGATAACGATTGGTGGTAAAAAGTTTGTCAATCCATTTTGTACCAGCAAAGCGGATGCTAGTTGAAACAAGAACGTAGATTAATCCAGTTAAGATAACCCCTGTTTGAGCAGCAGAAACATCGCCACCCATTTCCTTCATAGCAAGAGACATTGCAGTGATGAAGGCAAAAGAAGAACCGAGATAGACCGGAACTTTAAAGCCAGTACATACCATGTAAATCAGTGTTCCGACACCTGATGCAAACAGGGCAACAGATACAGGCATTCCCAAAAATTAGTGGCACCAAGATGGTAGCACCAAACATGGCAAACACGTGCTGGAAGCTGAGTAGAATTCCTTACCAAAAGAAGGACGTTGGTCAACGTCGAGTAACAAATCAACAGTTGATTCTTGTTTCATAAATACCTCACTTTTTGGGCATCAAAAAGAGCCCATTATTTTACAGCAATAGGCTCAGAGTAAGACATCTTTAAAACATGGTTATCCCAATATTTAAAGAATTTCATATATATCTGCGTCTTCGTCACCTCACGGGATGACATTAAAAACCTTTGCTTGTGATAGTATAGCAGAAAAAAATGATTTTGTAAATCATTTTTTCCCGAGCCAAGAAACAAAAAAGCGAGGCGTGATTTTGTAAATCATTTTTTCCCGAGCCAAGAAACAAAGACACGAAGTTGATGCTGACTCAGTTTTAAATAAAACAATTAAAGTGGGCGTTTATTTGGCATGCCAGCCTTACGTGGGTATTTATTTGGAGTTTCCTTTTTCTTTTCTACAATGGTGATGTAGCGAGGGTCTCCATTAGGAAGTGTGTAGCTAAGGTTGTCCTCAACCTTGCTAAAGAGAAGATTGAGAGCATTTTGGGCTTCTGTCAATTCCTCAGGAGCATTACTGGCCTTAAGGGCCAAAAGTTTTCCACCAACTTTAAGGTAGGGAATGGTTAACTCTGAGAGAACTTGCATGCGAGCAACTGCACGAGCTGTCACAATGTCGAATTGGGCACGAAAATTTTTATCTTGAGCAAAGTCTTCTGCGCGTCCATGGTAGAAGTAGACTCCTTCTAAGCCAAGCTCCTCAGACAAAAGCTGGAGGAAGTTAATGCGTTTGTTCAGAGAATCAATAATAGTGACTTCTAGCTGAGGAAAGAGAATTTTTCATGGGAAGGCTAGGAAAACCTGCCCCAGCTCCAATATCCAAAAGTTTGATAGCTTGATTACTAATCAAGCCCTGTAGAATAGAGAGCAATCGAGTCATAAAAATGTTTGAGATAAACTTCTTCTTTATCAGTGATGGCTGTCAGGTTGATTTTTTTGGTTCCACTCTACTAAGAGTTCGAAATAGCGCTCAAATTGAAGTTTTTGCTGGTCAGTAAGAATAATATTTTGTTGGTCAAGTAATGTGTAAAAATGTCTCTGGTTTCATAGTTCTGTCCTTCTTTTATGTCATCTTATTTTACCACAAAAATATGGAAATTTGATATACTGGTACTAATCTTAAATGAGAAAGGAATCCTACTATGTCTTGGATTATTTTTGGAATTTCTACTCTTCTTGTTTTCTTTGTGGTTATTAGTTATAACAGCCTAGTTAGAGGACGTATGCAAACAAAGGAAGCATGGAGTCAGATTGATGTTCAGTTGAAGCGTCGAAATGATCTTTTGCCTAATTTGATTGAAACAGTTAAAGGTTATGCGAAATATGAAAGTTCTACACTTGAAAAAGTGACTCAACTTCGAACACAAGTAGCGGCAGCAACTACACCTGCAGAAGCCATGAAAGCTAGTGATGCACTGACTCGTCAGATATCTGGTATCTTTGCGGTGGCTGAGAACTATCCTGATTTGAAGGCTAGTGGCAACTTTGCTCACTTACAAGAAGAATTGACTAACACAGAAAACAAAATATCCTATTCTCGTCAACTTTATAACAGTGTCGTTAGCAACTACAATGTTAAATTAGAAACCTTTCCTAGTAATTTGGTTGCTCTGATTTTTGGGTTTAAAGCTTCTGACTTTCTTCAAACACCTGAAGAAGAAAAAGCGGTTCCTAAGGTTGATTTTAGTAGTCTAGGTGAGTAAGATGCTGTATCAACAAATCGCAAGTAACAAACGTAAAACAGTGGTTCTATTAACTGTTTTCTTCCTTCTATTGGCTTTATTAGGTTATGCAGTAGGCTATCTATTTATGAACTCCGGTTTTATGGGAATACTTTTAGCTATTATTATCGGTCTATCTATGCAGTATCTATGATTTTTTCCAATCAACAGAGATTGTCATGAGCATGAATGGTGCGCGTGAAGTTGACAGGAATGAAGAACCAGTTCTCTATCATGTTGTTGAGGATATGGCTATGGTGGCGCAAATTCCTATGCCACGTGTTTATGTCATTGATGATGCTGGCTTAAATGCTTTTGCTACGGGTTCGAATCCTCAAAATGCTGCTGTAGCAGCAACTTCAGGACTGTTAGATATTATGAATCGTGAGGAGTTAGAAGCTGTAATCGGTCATGAAGTTAGTCACATACGTAATTACGATATTCGTATTTCAACCATTGCTGTTGCTCTGGCTAGTGCAATTACGCTATTATCAAGTATGGCTGGTCGTATGATGTGGTGGGGAGGTACTGGTCGTAGTCGTAGAAGTAATGATCGAGATAGTGGGGGACTTGAAGTGATTATGTTAGTTATTTCTCTCCTAGCCATTGTTCTAGCACCTCTTGCAGCAACTTTAGTACATTAGCTATTTCTCGCCAACGAGAATTTTTGGCGGATGCTTCAAGCGTAGAACTAACTCGTAATCCTCAAGGAATGATCAATGCTTTACAAAAATTAGACAATAGTCAACCCATGAGTCATCATGTGGATGATGCTAGTAGTGCACTTTTATATTAACGATCCTCAAAAAGAGGCTTCTTAACAAAACTATTTTTATACGCATCCACCTATTTCAGAACGGATTGAGCGTTTGAAACATATGTAAAAAACATCCAGAGGTTTTCCTCTGGATGTTTTATTTCCAAAAGTTAAAGATCTTGTAAATCAACTACTTCCAAACCATGCTCTGTCAGACTATAGATGCTCGTACAGACTTCTTTTAAAAAACGTCGATCATGCGAAACAGTGACAAGACCACCAGAATAATTGGCAAAGAGTTTTCTGATTTCTGGTTGAGATGTTGGAGAAAAGTTTCGTGTGGGCTCATCCAGAAGGAGAAAGTTTGGTTTACGTAGAACTAAATTCAAAAGAAGGAGTTTGCCTTGTTGACCTCCAGATAAGGAGTTGATTTGGTGGTGCATCTCTGGATAGCTAAAATTAAGACTGGCTAAGTGAGATTGGATTTTCTGTATTTCCTCTTTGTGTCCAGTTTGGCTGAGAAATTCTACTGGGGATAGATCAAATTGCAGTGTTTCTTGGTAATCTTGTGGCATAAAACCAAGCGAAATCTCTCTTTTGCCGCTTAGTAGTTGATGTAACTTTGCTAAAAGAGTGGATTTGCCAACGCCATTGGGACCGATAATGCCGATTTTATCTTGACCACGGACAGTGAATTGTAGCCCTTGGGACAGAATTCCTTGGCCAATGGATAAAGTCTCATTTTCTAGTCGAACTAAGACTTTTGAAGCCACTAATGGCTCTATATCTGAAAAGAAAAGTTGGATTTGTTCCTCTTCAAGTGGCTTTTGGGTCATGGACTGAGCTGCTTTTTCGTAGCGTTTTTCTTGAGAAAGAACATTTTTCATCTTTTTAGCTAATAGGCGCCCAGCAACATCATTTTTAGTATTTCTCAAGGCAGTTTTCGACATTTTTGCTTAACTCGGCGATGCTTTTTCCATGGTTTTGTCATGGGCTCTCTGGTCGTTAGCAGCTTGCTGGCTTTGTCTGGCAAAATTAGCCTTTTCTCTGATCACTATAGCTATCGTAATCTAAATGCTCTACTAGCGTTTCCGCTTCTTTCCGGTGCTTGATTAGTCGCAAGTGGATAATGGTGTCTGCCGTTTGAGAGAGAAAATCTTCATCATGAGAAATGAAAATAACGGTTTGCCTCATCTTTTGAATCTGTATTTTTAGCCAATCAACCATCTCTATATCCAGGTCATTTGAAGGTTCATCTAAAAATAGAATCTCAAAAAGGTTTTGCTAACTCGTGGATGAGCTGAATTTTCAAAGCTTCACCACCCGAGAGGCTGGCAATTTCTTGGTCACTTGCAAAACGGTCGCTATCAAAGTGCAACTCCTCAGCCAAACGATAGAGAATGCTGTAGTCCAAATCTGTAGACTCTAAAAAGAAGTAGTCCTGTAGAGATTTTTTCTTCAGTTCTTCAGGGAGATGTTGGGGAATGTAGGCCAGGGACTGAAGGTCAGATTGGATTTCTCCCTGATAGTGAAATCAGCTAATCTTTTCTCCCATTAAAAGTTCGAAGTAAGGTTGATTTTTCCATTTCCTTCTTCGCCTATAATAGCGACCTTTTTCTCCGTCTTGGATGGTAATGTTTAAATCGGAAACAAGGTCTCTTAAATCTTTGTTTTTGTGTGATGGTCAGATGATTGATTTTTTTATCATATTATTTCCCTTTCTAGAATGTCCATATTGCATAACAAAAAGCTCTACTTTACCTAGTAGAGCCAATCGTCTATGTCAAAAAAACTCTTTTAAAAGGGCTGAAAATCCAGCAGAAAAAGAGCACACAAAAAAGAGACAGAAACAAGATCTACTAAATAAAGGTTCTTTATTTGATAGACTTAGTTGTTCATGTCTCCCTTACCTCCGAGTATTGTTGCAATCATCATACTCTTTTTGAGAAAATTTGTCAAGATTAAGCCAGAAAATCCTCTATTTTTAAAGACCAAAAACAGGTCCATAGAGTGTCAACGTATGTTTAACGTGATCGTAGTGGAACTTGTCATAGTTTCTCCAAGCAGTGCGGGCTTGGTCGTTTAATTTCAGTGAACCAAGTCCAATCAAAAGACTAGTACGTTGGTAAAAAGACTCCAGTTCAATTAAGATGGCGTTGTCTAGTTTGTCAGCTTTTTTAAGTGCTCTGAGAATTTCATCTATATTTTGCTGTAAGCGTAGATCATCAGGTAATCCCTGTTTACAGCTTTGTATTGTTTGGTTTAATTTTGAAACGAGTTGATAGGCTTCTGTTAAAAGAGCTTTGTCTTCCATATGAGCGTCCTCCTTTGCTCATCTATTGATGCCTATAGTATAGCACAAAAAATAAATTTATCATAATAAATATATCAAAAAAATACAGAAAGATGTTTTAAAAGTTTAGAGGCTTTACTTGACCTCCTTTCATGGTATAATCAAGTGAGTAAATCTTTATGGAGGAAGTATGAAATTAAATATTCAAGAAGTTCGTAAGCAGCCTGAGGGTTTGTATTTTGAGCAAACTCTAGACTTGTCAGCTGACTTACGTGAGCGTAACCCAGAAATTTTAGACGTAAAAGATATTGTCGCAGTTAGGGAAGGTTCAGTATGAAGACCGTATGTTTTTCCTAGATTACCAACTGTCTTATATCATCGTTCTTGCTTCTAGTCGTAGTATGGAACCTGTTGAGTTAGCAGAGTCTTATCCAGTGACAGAAGTCTTTATGGAAGGTGCTACCAATCAACTGGACCAAGAAGTTCTAGATGATGACTTGGTTTTACCTATCGAAAATGGTGAAATCGACCTGGCTGAGAGTGTTTCAGATAATATTTTGCTCAATATTCCAATCAAGGTCTTAACGGCAGAAGAAGAAGCAGGTCAGGATTTATTTCTGGAAATGACTGGCAAATCATGACTGAGGAAGAGTACCAAGCTCAACAAACAGTCAAGAAAGAAGAAAATAGTCCTTTTGCTGGCTTGCAAGGATTATTTGACGGAGATGAATAATGGTCTTGTCCAAAAAAACGAGCACGCAAGGTGCTAGAAGAAATCATAGCTCTTTTTCCAGATGCAAAACCTAGTCTAGATTTTTCACAATCATTTTGAACTCTTAGTTGCAGTTATGTTGTCTGCTCAGACGACAGATGCGGCAGTAAACAAGGCGACTCCAGCTCTTTTTGAAGCCTTCCCTACACCGCAAGCCATGGCGGATGCAAGTGAGAGTGAAATTGCAAAACATATTTCTCGCTTAGGACTTTACCGCAACAAGGCTAAGTTCCTCAAGAAATGTGCCCAACAACTATTAGAAGATTTTGATGGTCAAGTACCTCAGACACGTGAGGAATTAGAAAGCTTGGCAGGAGTTGGTCGTAAAACAGCTAATGTTGTGATGAGTGTAGGATTCGGGATTCCAGCTTTTGCAGTGGATACTCATGTGGAGCGCATTTGCAAACACCATGATATTGTTAAAAAATCAGCTACCCCATTAGAAGTTGAAAAACGTGTCATGGATGTCTTGCCACCAGAAAAGTGGTTGGCGGCGCATCAAGCTATGATTTACTTTGGTCGTGCTATCTGTCATCCGAAAAATCCAGAATGCGAACACTATCCACAATTGTATGATTTTAGTTCATTATAAGGTCAGACATTGAATGTTTTTACTTGCTTTGAACTGGGCTTTGTGATATAGTAAGAACAATAAAATATTCCTTTAAACCTGTCCCGTGAGGCAGGCAAGGAGCTCGATAAAGTAGAAAGGTAAGTCTATACTGTTTCCAGTATGGCTTGCTTAATGATACATTCTCAAGTCTCCTTGTCTAAGGAGACTTTTCTTTTTGGAGGTTTGTCATGAAGACAAAAGAAGTTGTAGACGAATTAACCGTCAAGCGAGCAATTACGCGTATCACTTATGAAATTATCGAACGCAACAAAGATTTAAATAAAATCGTTTTAGCAGGTATTAAAACTAGAGGTGTGTTTATTGCTCGCCGTATTCAAGAACGCTTGGAACAATTGGAAAATCTATCAGTTCCTGTTGTAGAATTAGATACTAAGCCCTACCGAGATGATGTTAAAAAGCGGTGAAGATACTTCCTTGATTTCTGTAGATGTGACAGATCGAGAAGTTGTTTTGCTGATGATGTTCTCTACACTGGTCGTACCATTCGTGCTGCTATTGATAATATTGTTAGTAAGGGTCGCCCTGCTCGTGTAAGCTTTAGCTGTGCTGGTCGACCGTGGCCACCGAGAGCTACTAATCCGTCCAGACTATGTAGGGAAAAATATCCCAACCAGTCGTTCTGAAGAAATCATTGTTGAGATGACAGAACTCGATGGTCAAGACAGAGTTCTGATTACTGAGGAAGCTTAAGAGCTGAAGGAGTAGCCATGTCGGAAAATCAACAAGCCTTTGCAACATGTAGTATCGATGGAAGATTTGACGGTTGATCAAGTCATGAAACTCATTAAGAGAGGAATAGAGTTTTAAAAATGGTGCTAGTAAGTCCTATATAGATAGACCTATAGTTGCCAATCTCTTTTTTGAAAGTTCAACTCGGACTCACAAATCTTTTGAAGTGGCAGAGATTAAACTTGGTCTAAATCTCTTGGATTTTGATGTAAAGACCAGTTCAGTTAACAAGGGTGAGACACTCTATGATACCATTTTTGACACTGTCTGCCCTTGGTGTAGATGCCTGTGTTATTCGTCATCCAGAGGTAGACTATTATAGAGAATTAATCGCGAGTCAAACTATCAAGACTTCTATTATCAATGGTGGGGATGGTTCGGGTCAACATCCGAGTCAGAGTTTACTCGATCTAATGACGATATATGAAGAGTTTGGGAACTTTCAAGGACTTAAAGTTGCCATTGCTGGTGATTTAGATCATTCACGCGTAGCTAAGTCTAATATGCAAATTTTAAAACGTTTAGGTGCAGAACTGTATTTTGCAGGCCCTGAAGAATGGCGAAGCCAAGAATTTGCTGATTATGGTAAGTTTGTAACCATTGACGAAATTATTGATCAAGTAGATGTGATGATGCTGTTACGTGTTCAGCACGAGCGCCATGAAAGTGGAGTAGTTTTTTTCAAAAGAGAACTATCATTCTCAGCATGGTTTAAATCAAGCCCGTTATGAACGATTGAAAGAAAAAGCTATTATTATGCATCCTGCACCTGTTAATCGTGATGTAGAAATTGCTGACCATTTGGTTGAAGCACCAAAATCACGTATTGTTCAGCAGATGACCAACGGTGTATTTGTAAGAATGGCTATTTTAGAATCCGTATTGACAAGTAGAAATATTAACTAACACAAGACGTTAAAAGACGCCTGAGAGCGTCCACGAGAGGTGAATTATGACAAAAAGACTTCTAGTATTAGAAGATGGAACAATCTTTGAAGGTAAAGGCTTTGGAGCAGATATCGATGTGACTGGTGAAATTGTCTTCAATACAGGGATGACAGGTTACCAAGAATCTATCACTGACCAGTCCTACAATGGACAGATTTTAACTTTCACTTATCCTTTGGTAGGAAATTATGGAATCAACCGTGATGATTATGAATCCATTAGTCCAACCTGTAAAAGGAGTAGTGATTTGAAGAAGCTCGTAGAGCTAGTAACTGACGCAACCAGATGACCCTTGACGAATTTTTGAAATCTAAAAAGATTCCTGGTATTTCTGGTATTGATACACGCGCCCTACAAAAAAATTATTCGCAAGCATGGAACTATGAGAGCAACTATTACCCATGTCGGTGATAGTATTGATCATATTTCAGATCAACTTCAGGCAACGGTCTTACCAATTGATAATATTAAGCAGGTTTCTACTAAGACTGCTTATCCTGCACCAGGTGTTGGCTTAAGTGTTGTTCTTGTTGACTTTGGACTTAAGCATTCTATTTTAGAGAACTATCTAAGAGAGATTGTAACGTAACGGTTGTACCTTACACAACAACAGCAGATGAAATTTTACATTTGAATCCAGATGGTGTGATGTTGTCAAATGGTCCGGGTAATCCTGAAGATGTTCCAGAAGCGCTTGAGATGATTCGAGGAATCCAAGGAAAAATTCCAATCTTTGGGATCTGTATGGGCCACCAACTCTTTGCCATGGCTAATGGAGCTAAGACCTACAAGATGAAGTTTGGTCACCGTGGCTTTAACCATGCTGTGCGAGAAATTGCAACTGGGCGCGTGGACTTTTACCAGCCAAAACCATGGATATGCCGTTAGTCGTGAAGATTTGCCAGACCATTTGATTATTACCCACGAAGAAATCAATGACAAGTCTGTTGAAGGGTTCGCCATCGTTATCAACCAGGATTTTCAGTCCAATACCATCCAGACGCTGCTCCTGGGCACACACGATGCCAGCTATCTCTTTGATGAATTTATCGAGATGATGGAAGCTTTTAAAATGAATAACCACTAAAATGTTCAAGCTCCTAGATAAGTTTTTATCGAAAATGATCGTTTCGCTAAAAATCGTCGGAGAATTTATGGAATTGAACACGGACGGAAAGCTCGGAATTTAGATAAACCAACAAGGATAGAAAACCCTTCTATGGTTTCCTAAAAATTCAGTCGCTTTCTTATCGTCCTTTGTATCTTATTTAATGGCAATCAGAGAGTTGCCGAATAGAAAGGAGAAGATACATTGTTCGCGGAAGTGAACACGCCCTAAGAACTGTGTGAAAAAGATAAACATTGATTTGACGCTGAAGGCGTCTGCACCAAGTTTCCTATTTTCACTGTGTTCTTGACGTGCTTTGTATCATAAACTATGCCTAAACGTACTGATATTCAAAAAATTATGGTGATTGGTTCTGGTCCGATTATTATTGGTCAGGCTGCTGAGTTTGACTATGCTGGAACCCAGGCATGCTTGTCTTTGAAAAGAAGAAGGTTATGAGGTTGTCTTGGTAAACTCAAACCCAGCTACCATCATGACGGACAAGGAAATCGCCGATAAGGTCTATATCGAACCAATTACACTTGAGTTTGTAACTCGTATTCTCCGTAAGGAACGTCCAGATGCTTTGCTTCCAACACTTGGTGGGCAAACAGGGCTTAATATGGCCATGGAATTGTCAAAAAATGGTATCTTGGATGAGCTTGGAGTAGAACTTCTCGGGACTAAACTGTCTGCCATCGACCAAGCTGAGGACCGCGATCTCTTTAAACAATTGATGGAAGAACTCAAAGCAACCAATTCCAGAATCTGAAATTGTAAACACAGTTGAGGGAGCAGTTGCCTTTGCAGCAACTATTGGCTACCCAGTTATCGTTCGCCCAGCCTTTACTCTAGGTGGTACTGGTGGTGGTATGTGTGCCAACGAAGCAGAATTGCGAGAAATCGCTGAAAATGGGTTGAAGTTGTCACCTGTTACCCAGTGTTTGATTGAACGTTCCATTGCTGGTTTCAAGGAAATCGAGTACGAAGTCATGCGTGACTCAGCTGATAATGCCCTTGTTGTATGTAACATGGAAAACTTTGACCCAGTCGGGATTCATACAGGGGATTCCATCGTATTTGCCCCAGCGCAAACTATGTCAGATTATGAAAATCAAATGCTTCGTGATGCAAGCTTGAGCATTATTCGTGCCCTCAAGATTGAAGGTGGATGTAATGTTCAGCTAGCACTTGATCCCCACAGCTTCAAGTACTATGTTATCGAAGTAAATCCTCGTGTATCTCGTTCGTCAGCTCTTGCTTCTAAGGCGACAGGTTATCCAATCGCTAAATTGGCTGCTAAGATTGCAGTCGGTTTGACCTTAGATGAGGTCATCAACCCAGTTACAGGTTCAACTTATGCCATGTTTGAACCAGCCCTTGACTATGTGGTGCTAAGATTCCACGTTTCCCATTTGACAAGTTTGAAAAAGGGGAACGTCGTCTTGATACCCAGATGAAGGCAACTGGAGAAGTTATGGCCATCGGTCGGAACATCGAGAATCTCTCTTTAAAGCTTGTCGCTCTCTAGAAATTGGTGTCCATCACAATGAAATACCTGAGCTTGCAGATGTTTCAGATGATGCCTTGATTGAAAAAGTTGTCAAGGCTCAAGATGACCGTCTCTTCTACGTATCAGAAGCTATTCGTCGTGGTTATACACCAGAAGAGATTGCTGACTTGACTAAGATTGATATCTTTTTATCTGGATAAACTCTTGCATATCTTTTGAGATTGAGCAAGAATTGGGCGCACATCCTCAGGATGTCGATGTCCTGAAAACAGCAAAACTCAATGGTTTCTCAGATCGTAAAATCGCAGAACTTTGGGGAACTACAGCTGATCAAGTTCGCCAACTTCGTTTAGAAAACAAGATTGTCCCAGTTTACAAGATGGTAGATACTTGTGCCGCAGAATTTGAATCAGAAACTCCGTACTTCTACTCAACATATGGATGGGAAAATGAGTCTATCAAGTCTGATAAGGAATCTGTACTTGTCCTAGGTTCTGGTCCAATCCGTATCGGTCAAGGGGTTGAGTTTGACTATGCAACTGTTCACTCAGTAAAAGCAATCCAAGCTGCTGGATACGAAGCCATCATTATGAACTCAAACCCAGAGACAGTTTCAACAGACTTCTCTGTATCAGATAAACTCTACTTTGAACCATTGACTTTTGAAGATGTGATGAATGTCATCGATTTGGAGCAACCAAAAGGTGTTATCGTTCAATTTGGTGGTCAAACAGCTATCAACCTAGCTGAACCCTCTAGCAAATGCGGTGTGACCATCCTTGGTACTCAAAGTTGCGGACTTGGACCGTGCGGAAGACCGTGACCTCTTCGAGCAAGCTCTCAAAGATCTGGATATTCCACAGCCACCAGGACAAACAGCTACCAATGAAGAGGAAGCAGTGCTTGCTGCACGTAAAATTGGTTTCCCAGTTCTAGTTCGTCCATCTTACGTTCTTGGTGGACGTGCCATGAAATTGTTGAAAACGAAGATGATCTTCGTTCTTACATGCGTACTGCGGTTAAAGGCAAGTCCAGACCATCCAGTCCTTGTTGACTCTTATATCGTCGGACAAGAGTGTGAAGTCGATGCCATTTCAGACGGGAAAATTGTCCTCATTCCAGGGATCATGGAGCATATTGAGCGTGCAGGAGTCCACCCAGGAGACTCTATGGCAGTTTATCCTCCGCAAACCTTTGTCTCAAAAGGTCCAAGAAACCATCGCTGACTACACCAAACGCTTTAGCGATTGGACTCAACTGCCTCGGTATGATGAATATTCAGTTTGTTATCAAGGATGAAAAAGTATACGTCATTGAAGTAAACCCTCGTGCCAGTCGGACTGTTCCATTCCTTTCTAAAGTAACCAATATCCCAATGGCACAGGTAGCGACTAAGTTGATTCTCGGTCAAAGTCTCGATGAGCTTGGTTACCAAGATGGACTTTACTCAGAAAGCACACGCGTTCATATCAAGGCACCGGTCTTCTCCTTTACGAAGTTAGCCAAAGTTGATAGCCTGCTTGGCCCTGAAATGAAGTCAACAGGTGAAGTTATGGGTTCTGATACCACTCTTGAAAAAGCTCTCTACAAGGCCTTTGAAGCTTCTTTATCTTCACTTGCCAACCTTTGGTAATGTCGTCTTTACCATCGCGGATGATGCAAAAGAAGAAGCTTTGAATTTAGCTCGTCGTTTCCAAAATATTGGCTATGGAATCCTTGCTACTGAAGGAACAGCAGAGTTCTTTGCAAGTCATGGTCTTAAAGCTGAAGCAGTTGGAAAGATTGGTGATGATGAACACGATATCCCAAGCTACGTCCGCAAAGGAAAAATTCAAGCAATCATCAACACAGTTGGTACTCAAACGGACAGCTGATGAAGATGGCGAACAAATCCGCCGTTCGGCTATCGAACACGGTGTTCCTCTCTTTACAGCACTAGACACAGCAGATGCAATGTTAAAAGTACTAGAAAGTAGAAGTTTTTGTTACAGAAGCTAATCTATTAAACAAAAACGATTCTCGTAGATACGGGAGTCGTTTTTCCATCGATGAAATTAGAATTAAGGTTTTTGGATAAGTTCTTGATTTTTTAAAAATTAACCGTTTTCACTTGACAAAAATTGGTCTATACCATATAATAAAATAAAGAAAACGGAGGAATAATAATGAAAGTTATTAAAGTTGAAAAATCCAATTGAAGGTGGAAAAGTTGCATTTGAGATTTTTGAAGGAAAAGTTAGAAAATGGAGCTCAAACATTGGGTCTTGCTACAGGAAGCAGCCCGCTTGAGTTTTTACCAAGAAGTCGTAGCAGGATCTGATTTTTTCAAATCTTACAAGTGTCAACTTGGATGAGTATGTGGTCTTGATGGAGATAATCCACAATCATACCGTTACTTTATGCAAGAGAATCTTTTTGACAAAAAAACCATTCAAAGAAAGTTTCTTGCCACGTGGAGATAAAAGACCATGCTGAAGAAGAAGTAGCTCGCTATAATCAAATCCTTGCTGACCATCCAGTTGACCTACAAATCTTGGGAATTGGACGTAATGGCCACATTGGATTTAACGAGCCAGGAACTCCATTTGATAGCCAAACTCACCTTGTAGAGCTTGACCAGTCTACAATCGAAGCTAACGCTCGCTTCTTTGATAAGATTGAAGATGTTCCAACTCAAGCAATCTCTATGGGGATAAAAAACATCTTGGATGCTAAGTCAATCCTTCTCTTTGCTTATGGTGAATCTAAAGCAGAAGCTATTGCAGGAACTGTTGAGGGGCCAGTAACTGAAAGCCTTCCAGCAAGTAGCTTGCAAAACCACCCAGATGTGACTATCATCGCGGACTGCAGCTGCTCTTAGCTTGTTAAAAATAGATTCAGAACCACTTGCTCTTTTGGGTGAGTGGTTTTAGACATATAAAATTCAACATTACCTTAGGGGACACATGAATAAAGAAGATTTTCTAAAAATAAAAGAAGCATATAAGAGCGCTAGAACAGAAGAGAAAAAGAATAAAAGATTTTCTTTTTAAGCAAGAGAGATAGTGATAGAAACTTAATTTTTAAGGGAGAAAGATGCTACTGATACATTTGTAAGGACCGGTGGAGGATATGGAAAACATTACTCATCAGGTGGGACTTTATCGATTCCATATGATTTATCAAATCATATGTGGATTGATTTGTCTTATAAAGGAAATGACATCTTAATTTCTTTACAGTCTTTTTGATATTGATCCAAATGGAAATAAAAATCTTCATGTCTTATATGATCGAATAGGTATTCTGTTTGAAAAAAAGGCGGCAAAAATTTTGTTACCAGATAATAAATCTAAAGTCAGTGATGCTTTTCTTAAAATGGAAACAACAAACTGGGAACTACCTTTATCTGAAGCAGAGATGGAGAAAATGGTAGACTATATTATTAATCATTATAAAGAATAAAAACTTAGTTTCCTCTTGACATTTATTCATTTTGCATGTAGAATAGAATGAATCTTGAACTTGAAGGAGTGAAAAATGTCTAAAAACAGTAGTACGTAGAATGAATCTCTTGACGATGCACTTCGTCGTTTCAAAACGTCGGTTACTAAAGCTGGTACTCTTTCAAGAAACACGCAAACGTGAATTTATGAAAAACCTTCTGTAAAAACGTAAACGTAAATCAGAAGCAGCTCGTAAACGTAAAAAAATTCTAATTTGAAATGAAAGGCTAGACTTGTCTAGTCTTTTTCTTTTTCAAATAAATGAGCTTAAATACTGTTAAAATCGGAAACATATGACGACAATTTGATATAATAGTAGGGAGAACTCCGATTTAAGGAGGAAATTATGTCGGTTTTAGTAAGAGAAGTAATTGAAAAGCTCAGACTAGACATTGTCTACGGTGAAGGTGGAATTGCTTGAAAAAGAAATCATTACTGCGTGACATTACGAGACCTGGTCTTGAAATGACAGGCTATTTTGATTACTATACTCCAGAACGAATTCAACTTTTTGGGAATGAAGGAGTGGTCCTATCCGATCACTATGCCTTCCAAAAAACCGTTATCAGGTTTTTAAAGAAGATGTTTCTACCAGAAACACCTGCTGTCATCGTTGCTCGTGGTTTGGTAGTTCCTGAAGAAATGTTAAAGGCTGCTAGAGAATGTGAAGTGGCAATTTTAACCAGTCGGACTTCAACCAGCCGTCTGTCAGGACAACTATCTAGTTATCTAGATTCAAGACTGGCTGAGAGAACAAGTGTACATGGCGTCTTAATGGATATCTATGGTATGGGAGTACTCATCCAAGGAGATAGCGGTATCGGTAAAAGTGAAACTGGTTTAGAGTTGGTTAAGAGGGGCCATCGACTAGTTGCTGATGACCGTGTTGATATCTATGCCAAAGATGAGATGACACTTTGGGGGGAACCAGCTGAAATTCTTAAACATTTATTGGAGATTCGAGGAGTTGGTATTATTGATATCATGAGTCTATACGGCGCTAGTGCAGTTAAAGATTCATCTCAAGTTCAGCTTGCGGTCTATCTGGAAAACTATGATACACAAAAAACCTTTGACCGTTTAGGGAACAATGCTGAAGAGTTGGAAGTTTCGGGTGTGTCAATTCCACGTATTCGTATTCCAGTTAAAACAGGACGTAACATCTCAGTAGTTATTGAGTCTGCAGCTATGAACTATCGTGCTAAGGAAATGGGCTTTGATGCAACTCGTCTTTTTGAAGAACGTTTAACAAATCTAATTGCTCAAAATGAGGTGCGAAATGATTGATCCAATAGCTTTTCAAATCGGTCCATTTGCCGTTAGATGGTATGCACTTTGCATTGTGTCTGGTCTTCTTTTAGCTGTAGTTCTGGCCATAAGAGAAGCTCCTAAGAAAAATATTATACCAGACGATATTATCGATTTTTATCTTGGTTGCTTTCCCTCTAGCTATTATTGGGGCTAGGCTCTATTATGTCATCTTTAAGTTTGACTATTATAGTCAACATTTAGGAGAAATCTTTGCAATCTGGAATGGTGGTTTGGCTATCTATGGCGGTCTAATCACGGGTGCCATTGTACTTTATATCTTTGCGGATCGTAAGTTTATTAATAACTGGGACTTCCTAGATATTGCAGCACCAAGTGTCTTGATTGCCCAGAGTCTTGGACGTTGGGGCAACTTTTTTAACCAAGAGGCCTATGGGGCCACTGTAGAGAGTCTTGACTACTTGCCTAGTTTCATTAAGAATCAGATGTATATTGATGGCTCATATCGACAACCAACCTTCCTGTACGAATCTATCTGGAACCTGATTGGGTTTGCTTTTAATTGTTATTTTTAGACGCCGATTAAATGGCATTCGTCGTGGTCATATCACAGCCTTTTACTTAATTTGGTATGGTTTTGGACGTATGATTATTGAGGGCATGCGTACAGATAGTCTCATGTTCTTTGGACTTCGAGTATCTCAGTGGTTGTCTGTTCTATTAATTGACTTCAGTATTTATATTATCGTTTATCAAAAATCGGAAAAAGCACCATTTTATAATGTAAAAAGGAGAATTAAAAATGTTAGAAGTTGCTTTATATCATTGTGGCAATTGCCTTGGTTGTATTTATTGTTTATTTGATTATTACCCTTCAAAAAGTTGGACGTGTAATTGATGAAACAGAAAATACTGTTAAAACGCTAACTTCAGATGTAAATGTTACTCTACATCACACAAACGAACTTCTTGCAAGGTCAATGTTCTTGCAGATGATGTCAATGTCAAAATTGCCACTATTGATCCACTTTTTACTGCAGTAGCTGATTTATCAGTATCTGTATCGGATTTTAAACGAACAGGCACGTGTCTTAAGTAAGCTTCATCAGCTGGTTCAAAAACTTTAAAGACTAGCGCTGGCTTATCAGCTATTCGTGTCGCAAGTAAGTTTTTCAAAAAATAATAAAGGAGTAAGCTCATGGGAAAATTATCATCAATCCTTTTAGGAACTGTTTCAGGTGTTGCAGTTGCCTTGTTCTTAACAAGTGACAAAGGTAAACAAGTTAAAAGTCAAGCGCAAAGACTTTATTGAAGATCTGAGAGAAGATCCAGAATATGCTAAGGAACAAGCTCTTGAAAAAAATTGACAGAAGTCAAAGAACAAACTAGAGATTTTGTTCTAAAAACAAAAGAACAAGTAGAATCAGGAGAAATCACTTGGATTCAGTTCTTGAAAAATCGAAATCTTTAGCTCAACAAGCGACTGAAGCTTCAAAAGAGACTTTGAACAATCTCAAAGAACAATTGGAAGAAAAAAGTAGTTGTTGAAGACCAAGAAGACGGTCAAGAAATTGTCATCGAAATCGAAGAAGATTAAAATAGAAATCACCATTTTTTTGATTCCCTTTAGAGTCGGAGATGGTGATTTTTCTTGAGTGAAGTCTTTATGGTATAATAAATATTATGCAGAAAACCAACATCAGCTTATGTGCACATTCCATTTTGTACACAAATCTGTTATTATTGTGACTTTTTCAAAGGTCTTTATTAAAAATCAACCAGTAGATAGTTATCTAGAGCATTTATTGGGAGAGTATCGTTCCTATGATATTCATAAGTTGCGAACTCTTTATATTGGAGGAGGAACCCCTACAGCCTTGTCAGCCCAGCAATTGGAGACTTTATTGGATGGTCTAACTAGAGAATTAGATTTATCAGTTTTAGAGGAGCTGACCATTGAGGCCAATCCTGGTGATTTGGATGAGGATAAGATTGCAGTTTTAAAGAACTCAGCTGTCAACCGTGTTTCATTGGGTGTGCAAACATTTGATGATAAAATGCTGAAAAAAATTGGTCGAAGTCACTTGGAGAAGGATATCTATGAAAACATTGATCGTCTTAAGTTAGCAGGGTTTGATAATATTTCCATTGACCTGATTTACGCTCTTCCCGGTCAAACCATGGAACAAGTGAAGGATAATGTTGCCAAGGCCATCGCTTTGGACATTCCCCACATGAGTCTTTATAGCTTGATTTTGGAAAACCATACGGTCTTTATGAATCGTATGCGTCGTGGGAAATTACCACTTCCTAAAGAAGAAGTAGAAGCTGAAATGTTTGAATATATCATTGCTGAATTAGAGAGCGCTGGTTTTGAGCATTATGAAATTTCAAATTTTTCAAAACCTAGCTTTGAAAGTCGTCACAATCTTATGTATTGGGATAATGCTGAGTATTATGGTATAGGTGCAGGTGCGTCTGGCTATGTAAATGGTGTTCGCTATAAAAATCATGGCCCTATCCGCCATTATCTCAATGCTGTTGATGCTGGTAATGCTCGCATTAACGAAGAACATTTGACTAAGCGAGAACAGATGGAAGAAGAGATGTTTTTGGGCCTTCGTAAAAATCAGGTGTTTCCATGACTCGATTTGAAGAAAAATTTGGCACGTCTTTTTCAAGAGTTGTATGGACAAGTAGTCAGAGATTTGTGCCAACAAAAGGCTTTTTACAAGTAGAAGGTCAACAAATACGAATGACAAAGAAAGGTCTCTTTTTAGGAGATACAGTAGCAGAAAGATTTATATTGGAGTAATATTATGGGCTTAACTTATCAAATGAAAAACTAAAATCCCTTTTGATATGTCAGACATGAACGGACATATCAAATTGCCAGATATTATCTTGTTATCCCTACAAGTATCAGGAATGCAATCCATTAATCTAGGAGTGAGTGACAAGGATGTTTTAGAACAGTATAATCTAGTTTGGATTATCACTGATTATGATATCGATGTGATTAGACTTCCTCGTTTTGCTGAGGAAATTACCATCGAAACAGAGGCCTTGACCTACAATCGTCTATTTTGCTACCGCCGATTTACTATTTATGATGAAGATGGTCAAGAAATCATTCGCATGGTAGCTACCTTTGTCCTTATGGATCGTGATAGTCGGAAGGTTCATCCTGTAGAACCTGAAATTGTCGCACCTTATCAATCTGAGTTTTCTAAGAAACTGATCCGCGGACCAAAATACGCTGAGTTGGAAGAAGCGATTAGCAAGGACTATCATGTCCGTTTTTACGACTTAGATATGAATGGCCATGTCAATAATAGCAAATACCTAGACTGGATTTTTGAGGTCATGGGAGCAGAGTTCCTAACCAATCATATCCCTAAAAAAATCAATCTAAAGTATGTCAAGGAAGTTCGACCTGGTGGTATGATTACTTCTAGTTACGAATTGAATCAACTAGAAAGCAATCACCAAGTCACAAGTGAAGGCGACATCAATGCTCAGGCAAAGATAACTTGGCAAAAAATTAGCAAAGATTAGAAAGAAATGTATGACTTATAAAGGTTATTTAATCGATTTAGACGGAACAATTTATAGGGTAGAAGACCGCATCCCTGAAGGAGAAGATTTTGTTCATGACTTGCAAAAGCGTGGTATTCCCTACCTTTTTGTCACTAATAATACGACCCGTACTCCTGAGCATGTTCGAGATATGCTGGTGAATCATTTTAATATTGATACTCCAGTTTCAACTATTTATACTGCAACACTTGCAACAATTGATTATATGAATGATCTAGGACTTGAAAAAGAGTGTTTATGTAATTGGTGAAGAGGGTTTAAAAGAAGCTATTCAAGCAGCAGGCTATCTCGAAGACAAAGAAAAATCCTGCCTATGTGGTTGTTGGTTTGGACTGGCAAGTGAGACTACGAAAAAGCTAGCTACTGCAACACTTGCAATTCAAAAAGGTGCTCACTTTATTGGGACCAACCCTGATTTGAACATTCCAACCGAGCGAGGACTATTACCTGGCGCTGGTTCAATCATTACTTTGTTAGAAGCAGCGACTCGAGTTAAGCCTGTTTATATTGGAAAACCAAATGCAATTATTATGGAAAAAGCAGTTGAGCATTTTAGGACTTGCACGTGAAGATTTGGTCATGGTAGGGATAATTATCTTACAGATATTCGAGCTGGTATTGATAATGGAATTCCAACTTTGTTAGTAACTACTGGTTTTACAAAACCTGAAGAAGTACCAAATCTTCCTATTGCACCGACTCATGTTCTATCAAGCTTAGCGGAGTGGAATTTCGATGAGAACTAAACTAACTTTTTGGAGCAAGCCTGCTTTTTCTATTGTCACTTGCTATCTTAGTAACCATTTACCTTGCTTGGATTTTATACCCTTTTGAGATTTCTTGGTTAAATCTAACAAGTCGAGTTCATTTGAAATCAGACATTATTCAGTATAATTTTCATATTCTAATGGATTATTTAACAAATCCTTTTCAATCCAGTATTGGAAATGCCAGATTTCCCTTCGTCTGAATCCAGGTTTACATCATTTTGCGGTTGTAAAAGGTCTCTTTCATCTAACCCAAGGAGTAGCTCTAGTCAGTCTACCAGTCTTTTTCTATTTTGGAAGAATGTTGTCAGAAAAAGGATTTCTATCTCTTTATCGAAAAGAATCCTTAATAATGGTAGGCTTACCCCTTGCTTTTGGATTAGTTGGTATCTTAATAGGGTTTGAACAATTCTTCACCTTATTCCATCAAATTCTGTTTGTTGGAGATGATACCTGGCTCTTTGACCCCGCCAAGGATCCAGTTATTTTTAATTTTACCAGAGAACTTTTTCCTCCATTGTTTTATACTCTTTTTGGAATTTATGAACTGATTTTTCTTTCTTTTTATGTGAAAAGTAGAAATGGTAGTGACGATAACCATATTTGTGTAAGTTCCTTATTGTTCATTAAAAAAACATTGGTTTTCAGAAAATATGAACAATATTTATGAAAATATATCAAATTATCTCTAAAAGCTTAATTTTTATAAAAATTTGCTTTTTAGGAAAGAACTAGTCAAGCGCTTAATTTTTGTATAATAGAATAAGAAAAGTATGCAAAGAAGAGAAAAAGCATGATTACACTATTTTTATCACCGAGTTGTACATCATGTCGTAAGGCAAAGGCTTGGCTTCATAATCATAAAGTGCCTTTCCAAGAGCACAATATTATGACCAGTCCTTTAACGAGAAAAGAATTACAACATATTCTTTCCTTGACCGAAAACGGTACTGATGACATCATTTCAACTCGTTCAAAAATCTTCCAAAAATTGGATATTGATGTAGATAGTATTTCAGTATCGGAGTTACTTCGCTTAATCGAGCAGTACCCGAGTCTTTTGCGTCGTCCAATTATTATTGATGATAAACGGATGCAAATAGGCTTTTAATGAAGATGAAATTCGAGCTTTTCTTTCAAGAAGCTATCGAAAACAAGAACTGAAGGAAGCTACCTTGAGAGCTGGTATAAATTAGATGAATAAACAATATAGTTACCCACTAGATTTTTCGTGGAGCACTGAAGAACTTGCTTCAGTGCTTTCTTTTTAATGATGTTGAAGTTGCTTTATGAAGAAAAGATAGAAGCAAAAATTATTAGATTCTTATAAAGAATTTAAGATAGTAGTTCCAAGTAAGAGTGAAGAAAAACGTTTGGGACGGAATTTGAAATAGTCAGTGGCTATTCTTTTCTATCGAGCAGTTCAAATGGCTAAAGAAAAAGGGGAAGGGATGATTTCACTTGGAAAATAAATTTGCCTTTTGCCAAAGAGATTGTTAGAGAGGCTGCGAGCTATATCCGAAAACATATGAAAGACGACCTTCATATAGAGAAAATCTTCTCCGACTGATTTGGTGACCAAGTTGGACAAGGAAGTGCAGACTCTCCTGATTGATAAGATTCGCTCGCGCTATCCAAATGATTTGTTCTAGGCAGAAGAAGGAGATTTTAAATCTCCTGTTGATCAAGGTTCTGTTTGGGTCATTGATCCTATTGATGGAACCAATAATTTTGTTGCCCAAGCTGAAGATTTCGCTATCATGGTAGCTTATTTCGAAAATGGTCAAGGACAATTCGGTATTATTTACGATGTCATGAAAGATGTTTGTTACCATGGTGGAGGAGTATTTCCAGCTTATTGTAATAATGAACTCTTGCCTCCTTTTAAAACCAAACCTTTGAGTGATTTTCTAGTGGCCATTAATGCTGGAATGTTAGAAACGAATGCTTGGGGTGTGGCTGATTTAGGGGAATGCTTCACTTGAGTACGAGTTTATGGAAGTGCCGCTATCAGTTTCTCGAAAATCTTATCTGGTCAACTGTTGACCTATATTACCTATCTGAAACCTTGGGATTACGCAGCTGCAAGTATCTTGGGGGAAAATCTCGGGTATCAAGTTATAACTCTCTCTGGGGATGAACCAGATTTTCAGACTTGCCAACCTGTCATGATGATTCCAAGAGAAATGTTACCAGACATTCAATCCTATATTTACGAAAGGAAACCATAGATGAACTTTCCGGAAGGATTTGTAAAAAAATATGAAGAAATACTTGGAGATGAGGCAAGAGCTTTTCTTGCCTCTTTTGATGATGAGGCAGTTTCCGCTTTTCGCAGCAATCCCTTAAAAAGAAGCTCAAGGCACTTTCTCTGACCCTATTCCTAACACACCTTGGGGCTACTATGGCAAGGTTTCTGGAAAATCACCTGAGCATGTGACGGGCTTGGTTTATTCTCAAGAACCAGCTGCTCAAATGGTAGCTCAGGTAGCCCAGCCAAGTCCTGGAATGAAAGTATTAGATCTGGCAGCAGCGCCGGGCGGCAAATCAACTCAACTAGCTGCTTATTTAGCAGGTGAGGGTATTTTAGTTTCTAACGAAATTTCAAACAAGCGCGCCAAAATCTTAGTGGAAAATATGGAACGCTTTGGTGCGACTAATGTCGTTGTGACCAATGAATCTGCAGAACGTTTAGCCAAGGTCTTTAAAGGTTATTTTGACCTGATTGTTCTGGATGCTCCTTGCTCGGGTGAAGGAATGTTTCGTAAACAGCCCGATGCTATGGATTATTGGAGTGAGGATTATCCTAGTCAATGTGCTAGTCTACAACGTGAGATTTTAGAAGATGCTGTTTCCATGCTGGCTGAAGGAGGTCGACTTGTCTATTCCACTTGTACTTGGGCTCCAGAAGAAAATGAAAAAATCATTAACTGGCTCATAGGTACCTACGATTTTGAATTGATTCCAATCAACACATCAATGGAATGACTCCTGGGATTGACTTACCTGAAACAGCTCGGATGTACCCTCATCTCTTTAAGGGAGAAGGTCAGTTTGTTGCTCATCTTCAGTTTAAGGACAAAACAGACTGGGAAGTTCAAGCCTTCGAAGACGAATCTCAGTCGTGAACAGTTGAGTTTGTGGCAAGATTTTGAGAAAAATCATTTAAAAGAAAAACTGTTAGGAGTCCTTCAAGTTTTTGGTGACCAACTTTATCTTTTGCCAAGCGAATTACCAGACTTGAGTAAGCTCAAAATCGCTCGTAATGGACTTCATCTAGGAACTTTTTAAGAAAAACGTTTTTGAACTAAGTTTTGCTCTTTGGCTTTAGCTTTAAAACCAAGCCAAGTCAAGCAAGGAATCGAAATTCATCAAGAAGACTTTGTCAAATATGTGGCTGGTGAAACGGTTCAATTAGAGCAAAACTATAGTAATGGATGGTATCAAGTCTTGGTTGGAGGAAATGGTTTGGGTTTCGCCAAAGTAACCGGGAATACCCTAAAAAACTATTTCCCTAAGGGCCTGCGATTCAGGTAAAAAACTAGTCAAAGCTAGTATTCTGTGTTATAGTGGAAGTATGGATGATTTTGTAAAATACATGAAAATATTCAAATCTTCTAATCTATTCACCATTATTTTCAAGGAGACAAATAGTGAAAAAGAAAAAAGCTTGCCCTATCTCTTGCAAACTCTTTTGCTTTGCTGGGTCGCTAGCGGGATGCGCTAGTTGGATTGATCGTGGGAGTCTATGACTGCTGTTGGGTCAACTGCCCTCCAACCTTTAGTGGAGGCTGCGGCAGATGAGTTTGCATCTGCTAACATTGGCAAAAACTGTAAATGTTCAGGAGGTGGTTCTGGTACGGGACTATCTCAGGTTCAGTCTGGAGCAGTAGATGTCGGAAACTCAGATGTTTTTGCTGAGGAAAAGATGGAATCAATGCTTCTGCCTTAGTTGACCACAAGGTAGCTGTTGCTGGGTATAGCTGTTATCATCAACAAAGAAGTAGATGTTGATAATCTTACGACAGAACAACTCCGACAAATCTTTACAGGAGAAATCACTAATTGGAAGGAAGTCGGCGGTAAGGATTTAGCTATTTCTATTATCAACCGTGCTGCTAGCTCAGGTTCTCGAGCTACCTTTGACAGCGTGATTATGGATGGAAAATCAGCAATACAAAAGTCAGGAACAGGATTCAAACGGAATGGTTAAATCAATTGTTTCTCAAACACCGGTGCTATTTCCTACTTAGCCTTTTGCCTATGTTGATGACTCAGTAGCGACTATCAAACTCAATGGTTATGAGCCAATCTCAGAAAACGTTACAACCAACAATTGGCCTTTGTGGTCTTATGAACACATGTATACCTCTTGGTGAGCCAAATGAATTGGTTGGAGAATTTTTAAACTTTGTCCTTTCAGATGAAGCTCAGAATGGAATCGTAAAAGGAATGGGCTATATTTCTGTCAAGGAAATGAAGGTTGAAAAAGATGCTGCAGGTACTGTGACAGCGCTAGAAGGAGCCAATAATGAATCAAGAAGAATTATCAAAAATTGCTCTCTCCTTCAAAAAAACTCTCGTCTTGAGAAATTAGGAAAAAGGACTAACCTTTGCCTGCCTATCTTTGATTGTTATCATTGTTGCAATGATTTTGATCTTTGTAGCCCAAAAAGGCTTGTCAACCTTCTTTGTCAATGGAGTCAACATTTTTGATTTCCTATTTGGGCAGACTTTGAATCCATCTGGGAAAACAATTTGGTGCCCTTCCAATGATTTTAGGTTCCTTTATTGTTACCATCTTGTCAGCTCTTATTGCAACACCATTTGCCATTGGGGCTGCAGTCTCTTATGACAGAAGTATCACCAAAAGGGGCAAAGATTTTGCAACCTGCTATTGAACTTCTAGTCGGGATTCCTTCAGTAGTTTATGGATTTATTGGATTGCAGGTCGTCGTACCATTTGTACGTACTGTCTTTGGTGGAACAGGGTTTGGAATCTTGTCAGGAATTTTTGTTCTCTTTGTCATGATTTTTACCAACTGTAACCTTCATGACAACAGATAGCCCTACGTGCCGTGCCTCGTCACTACCGTGAAGCAAGTTTAGCCATAGGGAGCGACTCGTTGGCAAAACCATCTGGCGTGTAACCTGAAGGCTGCTCGTTCAGGTATTTTTACGGCAGTAGTCTTCGGAATGGCGCGTGCCTTTGGTGAGGCCCCTGGCGATTCAGATGGTTGTTGGTAACTCAGCAGTTGTTCCAACTTCATTGACGACACCAGCAGCGACTCTGACATCCGTTTTGACCATGGGAATCGGAAAATACTGTTATGGGAACTGTTGATAATAATGTTCTTTGGTCACTGGCCTTAGTATTGCTTTTGATGAGCTTGGCCTTTAACAGTGTGATTAAATTGATTACAAAAGAGAGAGGAAAGAAAAACTATGCACGCTAAGAAATTAGATAAACTTGCAACAGCTGTCCTCTACACTATCGCAGGAATCATTGTAACCATTCTAGCTTCCTTGATTCTTTTATATCTTGGTTCGAGGCTTGCCTCATGTTTCTTGGTCTTTCTTGACAGGGAAATCATCCTCTTATCAAGCAGGTGGTGGTATTGGAATCCAGCTTTATAATTCCTTCTTCCTTTTGGTCATTACCTTATTCATCTCTGTACCTCTATCAATGGGGGCTGGAATTTTCCTAGCAGAGTATGCTAAAAAAGGTCGTGTTACCAATTTTGTCCGTACCTGTATTGAAATCTTGTCTCTCTACCATCCGTAGTTGTGGGGGCTCTTTGGTTACCTCATCTTTGTAGTCCAGTTCGAGTATGGGTTTTCCATTATTTCTGGTGCCTTGGCTTTGACCGTCTTTAATCTTCCACAGATGACTCGTAACGTTGAAGACAGTTTGAAACACGTTCACCACACACAACGTGAAGCTGGTTTGCGCTTGGAATCTCGTTGGGAAACAGTCCTGCATGTCGTTATTCCTGAAGCCCTTCCAGGTATTGTAACGGGAATCGTGCTTGCATCAGGTCGTATTTTTGGAGAAGCTGCAGCCCTTATCTATACAGCAGGTCAATCTGCACCAGCTCTTGATTGGTCTAACTGGAATGTTCTCAGCGTAACCAGTCCAATCTCAATCTTTCGTCAAGCAGAAACCTTGGCTGTCCATATCTGGAAAGTCAACAGTGAAGGAACCATTCCTGATGGAACTTTGTTTCAGCAGGTTCTGCAGCGGTGCTCCTAATCTTTATCTTGATCTTTAACTTTGGAGCACGTAAACTCGGAAGCTATCTACATAAGAAATTAACCGCAGCCTAAAGGAGAAGCCATGTCAAAATATAATTGGGATGAAAGGCATATCATTACTTTTCCAGAAGAAAAAGTGGCCCTCTCTACGAAGGATTTACATGTTTACTACGGTAAGAATGAATCCATCAAGGGCGTGGATATGCAATTCGAAAAAAATAAAATTACAGCCTTGATCGGACCGTCAGGTTCTGGGAAATCAACCTACCTACGCAGTCTCAACCGTATGAATGATACCATTGATATTGCTAAGGTTACAGGACAAATTCTCTATCAAGGAATTGACGTTAACCGCCCTGAAATCAATGTCTATGAAATGCGTAAACACATCGGAATGGTTTTCCAACGTCCAAATCCATTTGCTAAATCAATCTACCGTAACATCACCTTTTGCACACGAACGTGCAGGTGTTAAAGACAAGAGAGTCCTTGATGAAATTGTAGAAACTCTCTTCGTCAGGCTGCCCTCTGGGATCAGGTTAAAGACGACCTTCATAAGTCAGCCTTGACGCTTTCAGGTGGTCAACAGCAACGTCTCTGTATCGCTCGTGCTATTTCTGTAAAACCAGACATCCTCTTAATGGATGAGCCGGCATCAGCCTTGGATCCTATTGCGACAGCCCAGCTTGAGGAAACTATGTTGGAGTTGAAGAAGGACTTTACCATTATCATCGTGACCCACAGTATGCAACAGGCTGCGCGTGCAAGTGACTACACTGGGTTTTTCTACTTAGGTGATTTAATTGAGTACGATAAAACGTCAAATATTTTCCAAAATGCCAAGCTACAGTCAACCAATGATTATGTAACTGGACACTTTGGTTAGAAAGGAAGCAGTATGACAGAACCGATTTTTGCAGGTTAAAGACCTGTCTGTTTATTACAATAAAAAAGAAGGCTTTTGAATAGTGTTTCTTTATCTTTCCAACCCAAGGAAATTACTGCCCTTATCGGTCCCTCTGGATCTGGGAAATCAACACTTCTAAAGGCTATTAACCGAATGGGTGACCTTAATCCTGAAGTGACGACAACTGGATCAGTGGTTTATAATGGGCACAATATCTATAGTCCGCGTACCGATACGGTTGAATTACGTAAGGAAATAGGAATGGTTTTCCAACAACCTAATCCTTTTCCTATGTCTATCTATGAAAATGTTGTCTATGGTCTCCGCATTAATGGGGAGAAAGATAAGAATATTTTGGATGAAGCTGTTGAAAAAGCCTTAAGTCGTGCTTCAATCTGGGATGAGGTCAAGGATCGCTTGCATGATTCAGCAATTGGTCTATCAGGTGGACAACAACAACGTGTCTGCGTCGCCCGTGTTTTGGCAACCAGTCCAAAGATTATTCTTTTGGATGAGCCAACCTCAGCCTTGGACCCTATATCAGCTGGAAAAATCGAAGAAACCCTATATAGCCTTAAGGACAAGTACACCATGCTATTGGTTACTCGTTCCATGCAACAGGCTTCACGTATCTCTGACAAGACAGGATTCTTCCTAAACGGAGATTTGATTGAATTTAACGATACCAAGGAAATGTTCCTCTACCCTCAACATAAGGAAACTGAGGACTATATTTCAGGTAAATTTGGATAAGGAGAGAAAAGATGTTACGATCTCAATTTGAAGAAGATTTGAGAAATTGCACAACCAATTCTATGCCATGGGACAAGAGGTTCTTTCCCAAATCAATCGTACAGTACGTGCTTTTGTCACCCATGACCGTGACTTAGCAAAGGAAGTTATCGAAAAAGACGCAGATGTCAATGAATATGAATTGAAACTTGAAAAGAAATCATTTGAAATTATTGCCCTTCAACAGCCAGTTTCACAAGACCTGCGTACAGTTTTAACCGTTCTAAAAGCTGTTTCTGACTTGGAGCGTATGGGAGACCACGCTGTATCTATCGCTGAAGCAACTATTCGTATGAAGGGTGAAGAACGTATCCCAGAAGTTGAAGAAGAAATTAAAAACATGGGACGTGATGTGAAAGATTTTGTAGAAACAACACTTGAACTCTACCTTAACGGATCAGTTGATAAGGCCTATGAAGTTGCTTCATTAGATGAAAAAATTAACCAATACTTTGAGCACATCCGGGATCTTGCTACTTTAGAAATCAAGAAAAACCCAGAGGCTATCGTCACAGGTCGTGATTACTTCCAAGTGATTTCATACTTGGAGCGTATCAGTGACTATGCTAAGAATATCTGTGAATGGGTCGTTTACTTTTGAAAACAGGTAAGATTGTAGAATTGTAAAAATATTTAGATGATAAAAATTACTGTGAAAGCTTACTTTTAATAGAGTAAGCTTTCATTGTATCGATGGTTTACTTTGTCAGAGGTGAATAATGAACTATATACAGAGTATAAGAAAAAAGTTGGAAAAGATAAAATTATTTTTAAATTTCACATGTGGAATATTAAGTCAATCAGGAAAAATATTATTACAAAAACGAGTAGATAAAAGGAACTTGGGGCTTACCTGGTGGTGCCATTGAACTTGGTGAATCTTCTGTAGAAGCATTGGTTCGAGAGTTTTATGAAGAAACTGGAATTACAGTGAAAGTACATAAGCTCCTAAATGTTTATACAAAATATTCAGATAGTTATCCAAATGGTGATGAGGCACAAGTTATTACAATGTTGTATTTAGTTACATCTGAAACTTCGATCTCACAAATGTTTTTACGAGTGACGAAACTTTAGAATTAGAGTTGTTTGATCACAAGGACATACAAAATATCACAATTGTAAACCAGCAACATCAAGATATGATAAATGATTTTGAAAAATAAGTACCCAATAGATAGATAAAATGAATTCTGTGTTTATATTTTATGAGTAATAAAAATTCACGGAAATATAATAAAACTTGACAAAAGTTTGCACAAAAAGTATAATTATACATATTAAAACAAAAGGTGTTTATTTATGTATAAGAAATGGTTTTTACTAATTTCGACTTTGATAGTAAGTTTCTTTTTAGTGGCTTGTCAATCTTCTAGTTCCAACTCCCAATCTGTTCTCCAAGCTATAAAGCAAAAAGGAAAATTAGTAGTAGCAACCAGCCCTGACTATGCTCCCTTTGAGTTTCAAGCCCTGTTAGATGGAAGAAACCAAGTTGTTGGAGCAGATATTGATATGGCTCAAGCAATTGCGGATGAACTTGGTGTAAAACTAGTAATCTCGACTATGAGTTTTGATAACGTCTTGACCAGTCTTCATACTGGTAAGGCTGATTTGGCTATTGCAGGTATTAGCGCTACCGATGAAAGAAAGGAAGTCTTTGACTTTTTCAATTCCTTACTACGAAAATAAGGCAAGTTTTCTTATCAGAAAAGGAGATTTAGATAAATACAAGGATCTGAATTCTTTGGCAAGTGCCAGTATTGCTGCCCAAAAAGGAACTGTTCCTGAATCTATGGTCAAAGAACAACTCCCAGAGGCCAAATTGGTATCTTTAAGTAATATGGGTGAAGCAGTTAACGAACTGCAATCTGGAAAAGTCGATGCAGTTCACATGGATGAACCAGTAGTCCCTTAGTTATGCAACAAAAAAATTCAGACTTACAAGTAGCAAATGTTTTTTTAACCATGAATGAGGGGAGGCCAATGCAGTAGCGATAAGGAAAGGAAATGAAGACTTAAAACAAGTAGTTGATAAGGTCATCCAAAAACTAAAAGATGAGGGAACCTATCAAACTTATCTTGAAAAGGCTGCTAAGTTAACAGAAGTAGAACAATAAAAAGAAAGCAGAATTGGACTTATTCCAATTCTGCTTTTATGTAGCTTAGGACTTTTTCTAAATCCTCTAAGGAAACTTTTACAAACTGATAGGGACATGGACCTAGATAGGCTTCCTCGAAGAAATCCAAATTAAGATGACTGTGCTTTAAACTTGCAATCTTGGGGAATTGACGGAGATCCAAGAGGAGACCATTATGGAGTCGGAAAGAGGGGAGTGGACAGGATGATTTCTTAAGTACGTGATCAATCTGAACTTGATACCTGTCTTGTATTGCCAGTCTGGCAAGACGGTTCTTTTCAAATAGTTGGCTATCGATATATAAGGATAGAGCCTTTTGCATAATAAGATTGCTATCGTAGTCCAGGATATTTTTGTAGGATACAAAGGGTTCTTTGATAGTATTTGGGAGGATAAGAGCGGTAATCCGAAAGGGCTGGGAAGAGGCTAGTTGAGAAGGACTTGATGTAAATAACCCGGTCCTCAGTATCCAGATAGTGAAAGGTCTGTCCTTTCTTTGGATCCAAGTCTCCTAGGTAATCATCTTCAACAATGTAAACACCGTACTGATTCGCAAGAGCAAGAATTTCTCGTTTCTCTTCTTCAGTGTAGGAGTGCCCCAGAGGATAGTGAAAACGAGGAATAGTGTAGAAAAATTTGATAGTATCAGTTTTAAAGTGTCTTTCTAATTCTTCAAGGTTAATACCGTCAATTCGTCGTTCAATGGTTTGATAGGGAAGGTTTTGAGCTAGCAACAGCTGATTCATTCGATGGTAGGTAGGTTGCTCAATAAGGATTTCCTCCGCCTTATTAGGGAAATCAATCTGAGAAAGGATAAAAAGGGCTTGTTGGGTACCAGATGTCAAAACTAGTTGGTCAGGCTTGCAATAAAGGGCTTGCTCAAAAAGGAGTTTATGAACAGATTTTCTAAGGTCGTCAAGTCCTTCCTGATTGTCATAATAGTTAAAGAGGTAGTTTTCTCGGCCAATCAAGGTCTCATTGACACAAAGTCGAAAGTCATCATAAGCACTGGCGTGCTCATCTGTAACTTCGATTTCTAGGTCTTGATGCTGTCCTTGTTCTAAGACATAATAGCCACTCTGGGGTTTAGCGTATAGATATTGAGCGTGCTTCAAGTCAAGTAAAGCTCGTTGAATGGTGTCTTTGCTACATTGGAAGTCTTGACTAAGTTGACGGATAGATGGGAGGCGACTACCAGTTGGGAATTTCCCAGTCTCGATACCAGCCTTGAGATAAGCTACTACTTCTTGATATTTGCTCAACTTTCTCATATGAGACCTCCAATAATTTTTCATTGTACCCTCTACGTTTGGCAATGCTAAAAGCCAATCTCCCATTCAAATCTAAGAAAATTTATGATATACTTAGAAAGTAAAAACATTGGAAAGAATGGGATACTAAGGTGCGTGAACCAGTAAAAATTATTTCAATACAATACTTTAGGAGCACTGATGGCTGGACTCTATGGAGGCAGTCTGACAGTAGGTGAATTACTTCAACATGGTGATTTAGGCCTAGGTACTCTTGACTCTATAGATGGCGAGCTGATTGTCTTGGATGGTAAGGCTTATCAAGCCAAGGGGTCAGGTGAAAAACCAGAGATTGTTGAAGTATCTCCTGATGCCTTGATTCCTTATGCGGCAGTTGTTCCCCATCAGGCTGAAGTTATTTTCCGCCAGCGCTTTGAAATGACTGATCAGGAATTAGAAGAAAGAATTGAGTCCTATTATGATGGGGAAAATCTATTTCGTTCCATCAAGATTCATGGGGATTTCAAGCATATGCATGTACGTATGATTCCCAAGTCAACATCTGAAAGAAAGTTTGCAGAGGTTGCGACTCATCAACCAGAGTATCGTCGTGAAAATGTGTCTGGAACTATGGTTGGCTTCTGGACCCCAGAAATTTTCCATGGGGTTAGTGTCGCAGGTTACCATTTGCACTTCATTTCCGATGACCTGACATTTGGTGGTCATGTGATGGATTTTGTTATCGAGGAAGGGATTGTAGAATTAGGAGCTGTTGATCAATTAGATCAACGTTTCCCGGTTCAAGATCGTAAGTATCTGTTTGCAAAGTTCAATGTAGACGAAATGAAAAAAGATATTGAACAGTCGGAGTAAAGGAAGAGAAATATGAATGGACATATTATAGCAACGATGATTGCTTTAATCATTTTTTTGATTGCAGCTATTTTTGCGAGAAAGAAATATAAGATAAATCTATCAGTTTTAGGATTAGGAGCAATTGCCTTTTCGTATCGGCACAGGTCTTGGAGAAGATTGTTCATCTTCTTGTTCTTCGCCCGCAAAGGGATGGAACAATTGCTCTAATGACAGAGCATCCATTTCTCTATGTAATTTATGGAATTGCAATGGCTGCTCTATTTGAAGAAACAGCTCGCTTTATCTTCTTTAAATGGTTGGAGAAGAAAAGAAAATTAGAAGTTTCGGATGCCCTTGCCTATGGTCTTGGTCACGGTGGATTAGAATTACTTTATGTTGGGATTGCTAACCTAATAAATCTCTTTATCCTATTTTCAGTTGTCCAATCTCAAAAACCCTAAGGTTTTAGAACTCTTGACAGAGAATATGCTGGAAACCATTCGGACTCTAGCTCCTTGGCAAGTTTATCTCTTGGGACTCGAGCGAATTCTCAGCCCTGCTTCTTCAAGTGGGCCTCACTATTTGGGTTTATCAAGCTGTTCGTCAAAAGAAATGGATTTATCTACTAGCAGCCTACGCTTTACATGCTTTATTTGATTTGGCTCCTGCCCTATCGCAAGTTGGCTGGATTTCTAATCCACTTATTGTAGAAGGATTGCTGGCAGTGAAGTTGTGGGATTTATTTTTCCTAACAAAATTAATCTTTTGCAAAAACAATAGTGTCAAAGAGGCCTAGCCTCTTTTTTTCTGTGAGCTTTTTAAAAAGATAAACTAATCATCGAAAAATGCTCCTAAAAATGGTATAATAGAATGTATTTTATAAAAGGAAGAGCAAAATGATTGTATTAGATAAAAATAAATGAAACCTTAGAAGGAATCGATATTCGTTTCGATGAACCCTTAAAATCTTATGTTTATACAAGAGTAGGTGGAAAGGCAGACTATTTGGTTTTTCCACGAAATCGCTACGAGATGGCTCGAGTGGTTAAGTTTTGCCAATCAAGAAAATATTCCTTGGATGGTACTGGGAAATGCTAGCAACATTATCGTTCGGGATGGTGGTATCCGTGGATTTGTTATCTTGTGTGACAAACTCAACAACGTTTCAGTAGATGGTTATACCATTGAAGCAGAAGCTGGTGCTAACCTGATTGAGACTACTCGTATAGCTCTTCGCCATAGCTTGACTGGTTTTGAGTTTGCCTGTGGTATTCCTGGAAGTATCGGTGGTGCTGTCTTTATGAATGCTGGTGCCTATGGTGGTGAAATTTCTAATATTTTGCAGTCTTGCAAAAGTATTGACCAAAAGATGGGGAAATTGAAACCTTATCAGCTAAAGGATTTAGCCTTTGGTTATCGTCATTCAGCTATTCAAGATTCTGGAGCAGTAGTCTTATCAGCTAAATTTGCACTATCTCCAGGAAATTATGAGACTATTAATCAAGAAATGGAACGTTTGGCCCACCTTCGAGAACTCAAACAACCTTTAGAATACCCATCATGTGGTTCGGTCTTTAAACGACCAGTCGGACATTTTGCAGGACAATTGATTTCAGAAGCTGGTTTGAAGGGCTACCGTATCGGTGGCGTTGAAGTCTCTGAAAACACGCTGGTTTTATGATTAATATTGCAGACGGTACTGCTAAAGATTATGAAGACTTAATTGAGTCTGTCATTGAAAAAAAGTTAAAGAACATTCAGGTGTTACCCTTGAGCGAGAGGTTCGTATCTTGGGTGAGGAACTATAAAAATAGGAAGAACCAAGCTCCCATTCATTCAAATTATAAATGAGGGGCTAATCCTTTGTCTATGGAAAATCAATGCAGGGTGAGCAGCTCCTGCAAAAAGCATGTAGTGAAAGCTTGATAGAGCCCTAATCTGTTAAACTATGAAAAAGAAGGAATATATGACAATTGAAAAACCAATTATCGAATTCAGAAACGTTTCTAAAGTTTTTTGAAGATAGTGACACTAAGGTTCTCAAGGATATTAACTTTGTGAGTTGGAAGAAGGAAAAATTTTATACACTGCTAGGAGCTTCTGGTTCAGGAAAAATCAACCATCCTAAATATCATTGCAGGTTTGCTAGACGCAACGACGGGTGATATTTTTGCTAGACGGTGTTCGTATCAATGACATCCCGACCAATAAGCGCGATGTTCACACGGTCTTCCAATCTTACGCCTTGTTCCCTCATATGAATGTCTTTGAAAATGTTGCCTTTCCATTGCGATTGCGAAAGGTCGATAAAAAAGAAATCGAACAACGTGTCTTAGAAGTTCTCAAGATGGTTCAGTTAGAAGGTTTTGAAAAACGTTCGATTCGTAAGCTATCTGGAGGACAACGTCAGCGTGTAGCTATTGCGCGTGCGATTATCAACCATCCTCGAGTGGTGCTCTTGGATGAGCCCTTGTCAGCGCTGGACTTGAAATTGCGAACAGACATGCAGTACGAACTGCGTGAACTGCAACAACGATTGGGAATTACCTTTGTCTTTGTCACTCACGATCAGGAAGAAGCTCTGGCCATGAGTGACTGGATTTTTCTGTCATGAATGACGGTGAGATTGTTCAGTCTGGGACACCAGTTGACATCTACGATGAGCCAATCAACCACTTTGTTGCTACCTTTATCGGGGAGTCAAATATCTTGCCAGGAACCATGATTGAGGACTACTTGGTCGAGTTCAATGGCAAACGCTTTGAGGCGGTCGACGGTGGGATGAAGCCAAATGAACCGGTCGAAGTCGTCATTCGTCCAGAGGACTTGCGCATTACCCTTCAGAAGAAGGAAAACTTCAAGTTAAGGTCGATACGCAGCTCTTCCGTGGGGTTCACTGTGAGATTATCGCCTATGACGAACTTGGCAACGAATGGATGATCCACTCAACTCGTAAGGCCATCGTTGGTGAGGAAATTGGTCTGGACTTTGAGCCAGAAGACATCCACATCATGCGTCTCAATGAAACAGAAGAAGAGTTCGATGCTCGTATCGAAGAATACGTAGAAATCGAAGAGCAAGAAGCAGGTTTGATTAACGCTATTGAGGAGGAAAGAGATGAAGAAAACAACCTCTAAACTCTTTGTAGTGCCCTACATGCTTTGGATTGCACTCTTTGTATTGGCACCCCTAGTCTTGATTTTTGGACAATCATTTTTCAACATCGAAGGTCAGTTTAGTTTAGAAAACTATAAATCCTATTTTGCGTCACAAAACTTAACCTATCTCAAAATGAGCTTCAACTCTGTTCTCTATGCAGGGATTGTGACTTTAGTGACACTCTTGATTAGCTATCCAACAGCCCTCTTTTTGACCCGTCTCAAACACCGTCAACTCTGGCTCATGCTAATCATTTTGCCAACCTGGATCAACCTACTCCTTAAGGCTTATGCCTTTATCGGAATTTTTGGTCAAAATGGCTCTATTAATCAATTCCTAGAATTTATCGGAATTGGTTCTCAGCAGTTGCTATTTACAGATTTCTCATTTATCTTTGTCGCAAGCTATATCGAGCTTCCATTTATGATTTTGCCCATCTTCAATGTCTTGGATGATATGGATAACAATCTCATCAATGCCAGCTATGACCTCGGTGCGACCAAGTGGGAAACCTTCCGCCATGTTATCTTCCCCCTATCTATGAACGGGGTGCGAAGCGGAGTTCAATCAGTCTTTATCCCAAGTTTGAGTCTCTTCATGTTGACCCGTTTGATTGGGGGGAACCGAGTGATTACCTTGGGGACTGCCATCGAGCAGAACTTCTTGACCAATGACAACTATGGTATGGGTTCAACTATCGGAGTTGTTCTTATCCTGACTATGTTTATCACCATGTGGGTGACTAAGGAAAGGAGAGAACGATGAAAAAATTATCGAATCTTTACCTAGCCTTTGTCTTTATCGTCCTTTAGTTGCCAATCTTTTACCTGATCGGATATGCCTTCAATGCCGGGGATGATATGAATAGCTTTACAGGCTTTAGTTTGTCTCACTTTGAAACCATGTTTGGAGATGGAAGACTCATGCTCATCTTGGTTCAAACCTTTTTACTAGCCTTCCTATCAGCCTTGATTGCGACTGTTATTGGGACTTTCGGTGCCATTTACATCTACCAATCACGTAAAAATACCAAGAAGCCTTTCTATCACTTAATAACATTTTGATGGTTGCGCCAGACGTTATGATTGGTGCCAGCTTCTTGATTCTCTTTACACAACTCAAGTTTTCACTTGGTTTTCTGACAGTTCTTTCCAGTCACGTAGCCTTCTCCATTCCAATCGTAGTGCTCATGGTCTTGCCTCGATTGAAAGAGATGAATGGGGATATGATTCATGCGGCCTATGACCTTGGAGCTAGCCAGTTCCAAATGTTCAAGGAAATTATGCTTCCTTACCTAACGCCGTCTATCATCGCAGGTTACTTTATGGCTTTCACCTATTCACTAGATGACTTTGCCGTGACCTTCTTTGTAACGGGAAATGGATTCTCAACCCTCTCAGTTGAGATTTACTCTCGAGCTCGTAAGGGGATTTCCTTAGAAATCAATGCTCTTTCAGCCTTGGTCTTCCTCTTTAGTATTGTCCTGGTTGTTGGATATTACTTCATTTCACGTGATAAGGAGGAGCAAAGCATGAAACGACTCTATTCATTTTAGCAGGAATTTTAGCCATTATCCTCGTCTTGTGGGGAATTTCCTATCATCTTGATAGTAAAATCAATAGCCGTGATAGTCAAAAATTGGTCATCTACAACTGGGGAGACTATATCGACCCTGAACTTCTATATAAATTTACAGAAGAAACAGGAATCCAAGTTCAGTATGAGACCTTTGACTCCAACGAAGCCATGTACACGAAAATCAAGCAGGGTGGGACAACCTATGATATTGCCATCCCAAGTGAGTACATGATTAACAAGATGAAGGATGAAGACCTCTTAGTTCCACTGGATTATAGTAAGATTGAGGGAATTGAGAATATTGGTCCAGAGTTTCTCAACCAATCCTTTGACCCAAATAATGAATATTCTATACCATACTTCTGGGGAACTTTGGGAATTGTCTACAATGAGACTATGGTAGAAGAAGCGCCTGAACACTGGGACGACCTTTGGAAGCCAGAGTATAAAAACTCTATTATGCTCTTTGATGGGGCGCGTGAAGTGCTTGGTTTAGGTCTTAACTCACTAGGCTATAGCCTTAACTCAAAAGATCCAGAACAACTGTCACAAACGGTCGATAAACTGTATGAGCTAACTCCTAATATCAAGGCTATTGTAGCCGATGAGATGAAGGGCTACATGATTCAGAATAATGCTGCCATCGGTGTGACCTTCTCAGGAGAAGCCAGCCAGATGTTGGAAAAGAATCCTAACCTCAAATATGTCGTGCCGACAGAAGCAAGTAACCTCTGGTTTGACAACATGGTTATTCCTAAAACTGTCAAGAACCAGGATGCGGCCTATGCCTTTATCAACTTTATGTTGAAGCCTGAAAATGCTCTAAAAAATGCTGAGTATGTCGGATACTCAACACCAAATACTGTTGCTAAGGAAATGCTCCCAGAGGAGACAAAAGAGGACAAGTCCTTCTATCCAGATGCAGATACAATGAAACACCTAGAAGTTTATGAAAAATTTGATCATAAATGGACAGGAATCTACAGTGACCTCTTCCTACAATTTAAGATGTATCGGAAGTAGTGATAGTAACGAAACGAATCAGTCAAGCTGGTTCGTTTTTTGAATAGTTGTATAGCTGTTTATTTTTACTATCCTATTTGCTTATTTTACTGCCTAGTAGTATACTAAGTTTATACGAATAGAAAGCGGTAACAAATCATGAAAAATGTCTACTTTTTCAAAAAGTTACTGGTCAACCTTTTTAATTGTTAACGAAACAATTATACTATTTCATTTAAAGGATGGCTTGGATCGACAATACCTACAACTGATTCCATACATTTGGTGATAGGATTCTTTATATTTGCAAATATTTTCGTAGCAATCTTTAGCAATTCGAAACTTTGGAATAAAAGTTGGGATAAAAAGAGTGATAGCAGTAAGAAAAATATATCCTGAAAAAAAGTCATCAGGGATGTAGGGAATGTTTTTGTTCAAATGGAGACAATTGTTTGTTCATTTTTAGATGAAAACTCTTACAAAATATGGTATACTGTTATTAGTTTCCAATAGGTATTATCATAATTTTATATTATTTACATATATAAGATGTGAGATATAGAATCCTATTCACTTCGAAAGGGGACGGAAACATTATACCTTCTTTCGCTATTTTATATTTAAATTATTATTTGCCTCGAGAGGGGACGATAGAGTTAAAACAAATATTTTTCAAAATGAAAGATATAAAAAGCGCTTTTTGAACTAACATCAAAAAGCGTACTCTTTTGCTACTAATGGTGAGAAAACATATGAAAAGAATTGTTGATTTCTTTTAAACGGATAGACCAGTCACCGATAGACTTATCCACCAAGTTTCATGGTTTTATGATGGAAAACCTAGCACCAGACTATGTGACCTGGTTACATGAGCAGGAGACTAACCCCTACTCACTAAAAATCATCCATCAAAAGGACAAGACCCTATGGTCCCTTCATCTCTTGACTGATGAGGCTGTTAAGCAGATTCTGCCTTTTCTATTGGAGCTCAAAAGAGCAGAACTTCATGATTTGCCAACTCTCATAGTTGAGTCTTTGTCCATGCAAGATCTTAGTTCGGAGCAACTACTTGAACTTTTTAATCAAGATCAAGACCGGTCATTTTATACAATTCATTTTCAAACTCCAACTGGATTCCGCTCACAGGGAGAGTACGTTCTCTTTCCTTCCATGCGTCTTATCTTTCAGAGTTTGATGATGAAGTATGCACGTTTGATTGAGAATCATCAGGACATCGAAGAGGAAACTCTGGACTACTTGGTCAAGCGTAGTCGAATTACCAGTTACCGATTGGAGACTTGTTATTTCAAGGTACATGGTAAGAAGATTCCAGCTTTTAAAGGACGATTAAGCTTTAAGATTACAGGACCAAATACCTTAAAAGCTTATGCAAATATGTTACTGAAGTTTGGTGAGTACTCAGGTCCGGTATGAAAAACTAGCTTAGGGATGGGATGTTTAGAACTTGAAGAAAGAAAAGATTGATTTGGTTTATGGGTCGCTTTTTGCACGCTATCGGCAAAGCGATTCAAGGTCCAGGTATAATGAGAAAGACCTGGGTACAATTGGTTCCGAATGGTTTAGACGCTTTTCGGATAATGAAAAATAGCCCAGCAGATAGCAGGAGCGACTTCAAGTGATTTGCCGTCGGATTTAGCTCCTGATAGTTTGGTCTATATCACGTCAGCTGCTGCAAAGATTGCTTCAGGCCTAAAAGGGGCAGCAGACACTCATGGAGGAAAAGAAGATTTCCTAAGCAAACAATCGGATATCTTCAATGTATTTTCAGATACCCCTAGTCAGCGTTATTTTTGATGCACAGCCATTAGAAGCTTGACGGTGAGCCTAACTTTGCTAAGGAATCTAGTGAGCCGTCTGACCAGTTAGATTATGACTTGATAGTAGAGACTTTAGAAAAAGAATTTGAAAGATTGGACTTTAGTCAATCTGAGATAGATGCCCTTTTGAATCTTCTTGACTCTACCCTTTCCTATGTACCTGTTTCGACAAGGATCAAGGAATTATCGGATATTTCCTAGCAACCTACAGTCGTCTGACAGCAGGTTTTTCTCTAGCTATTCAGGAGTATTTAGATGATCGAAACTGCCGAGACTATAAGAAAGTTCTGGCTCCAAGACTTAGAAGCCTTCTATGATCAAGAAGCCTTCTTGTTAGTTAGTTTTGACCTGTCAGGGATCCAAGACTTTATCTACAATATTGCAACGGCTGGTGCTGCTCAACAACTAAAAGCACGTTCCTTGTATCTAGATTTTATGGGGGAACATATCGCTGATAGCTTACTGAGAAGTTAGAGCTTACAAGGACTAATCTTCTCTACGTTGGTGGTGGGCACGCCTACTTTATCCTTCCAAACACCGAAAAAACCAGAGAAACCTTGGCTAGTTTTGAAGCAGAATTCAATCAGTTTTTGGTCAAGCATTTCCAGACAGGCTTGTACGTAGCATTTGGTTGGAGTCCGTTTTCTGCCAATGATATGACAACGACACTGGCCGACTATCGAAAAGTCTATCAAACAACTAGTCGGATGATTTCCCAAAAGAAAATTTCTCGCTATGACGCTAAAACTCTCCTTGAACTCAACCAAGGAGGCAAAAGTTCCCTGAAAGAATGCGAGATTTGCCATTCAGTAGAAAAGCTTACCAAGTCTAATAAACAAGAGGTCTGCCATATCTGTGCAGGAATGTATCGCTTTGCCAAGGAGATACAAGAAAGCTACTATATTGTCACAAAAGAAAAAGGCCTCCCGATAGGTCCGGGAGCCTATATTAGAGGTATTTCCAAAGCCGACCTTGCTAAAGAAGAGTGGGACCGTGTTTATGCCAAGAATAGCTATAGCACAGATATCCTAAAAGCAACCCATGTCTTTGTCGGAGATTACAAGTACGCTGAGATTTACAAGTATGCTCAACTATCTCAGGATAGTGAAACTGGACAAGGGATTAAGCGATTAGCAGTTGTTCGTCTAGACGTAGATGATTTGGGAGCTGCCTTTATGGCTGGATTCTCCTATCAAGGTGTTGGCAAATTTAATACTTTGGCACGCTCAGCGACCTTCTCTAAAACTATGAGTCTCTTCTTTAAGGTCTATATCAATCAGTTTGCAAAAGACAAAAAACTATCGATCATCTATGCTGGTGGAGATGATGTCTTTACTATCGGTTCCTGGCAGGATATTATTGAGTTTACGGTTTGTCTCCGACAAAACTTTATCAACTGGACAAATGGTAAGTTAACTCTATCAGCAGAGATTGGTCTTTTTCAAGATAAAAACACCTGTTAGTCTAATGGCTGAAGAAACTGGCAAGCTAGAGGGGCAGCTAAGGATAACGACAAGGATAGTATTTCCCTCTTTGACCAGACCTACACTCTAAAAGTTTGATCAGTTTATTGATAATGTATATAAAGGTAAACTCAAAATATTCGCTACTTTTTAATATTCAGGATGATCGTGGTAAGAGTTTTATTTATAAACTGATTGAGCTCCTTCGAAACTATAATCGGATGAACATTGCACGTTTAGCTTATTATTTAACTTGTTTTAGAGAATGAGACAGATAGTGATAAAAATATGAGTTTAAAGAATTTAAAAACTTATTCTTTTCTTGGTATACAGGTAGTGAACAAGAACGTAAAGAAGCAGAACTTGCTTTAGTTCTATATATTTATGAAGTAGAGAGGATTTTATAATGATGTTTTTAACAGATGATAATATATGTAGATAAGGCAGAAAATGTCATTAATTCATTGAAAAGGATTCGATAATTCTGAGCACTAACAAACCAGCAAAAATTAGAAAGTTATTAAGTCTAGCTAGTACATTATATGACGAAAGTAGAGTGCGTGAGTACGATGACTTGAAAGATAAAAATAGCCTATTTAAAGGTACAATATATATATCAAGCAGGTAAAGAACCTTCTGTAAAGACTTAGTAATCAAGGAGAAATTATAGAATCACTTAATGAAATTAAAAGATAGGGAAAGTCTTCAACGTTTTTGTCGTTATATGGAAGCTTTGGTTGCTTATTTTAAGTTTTATGAAGGGGAAGAACAATGACATATTCAAAACTTCAAATAATAGGACAAATTCGTTTAGAGACAGGCCTCCATATCGGCACAAGTAATGCACTATGCTGCTATAGGGCTTTAGATTTACCCTATCATAAAAGATCCAATTACAAACTTACCCATCATTCCCTGGTTCAAGTATTAAAGGAAAAAATGCGTAGTCTTCTATCAAAAATATAATCAAAAAAATAGCGCGGATAGCAACCCAAGATGGGGAGGTTCTCAGCCGGATTTTTGGAAATAGTTCTGATGACCAGTATAAAATGGGACGACTTATTTTTAGAGATTCTTTCCTAGAAAATAAAGAAGAATTGGATGAATTAGGGAGTCAAAAACATATACTAGTAAAATTTGAAAACACAATGAGATCGTATTTTCGGCTCATGCTAAACCAAGACAGATTAGAGAGCAATTAGAGATAGTAGGTTTGATTTTTGAATTAATCTCACGAAATCACAAAAAGAGTGAAGCACAGGTAGAGGAGGACTTTAAAGTGATCTTTGATGGATTAAAACTCCTAGAACTTGATTATTTGGGTGGTTCAGGCTCTCGTGGTTATGGGAAGGTTCGCTTTGAAAAACTTAAGATAGTGACAGTTTTTGGAACATATAGTACTGATAGATTAAATAAACTTTTTATCTACGGAGGTCTAGTATGACCTATAAAATGTATGTTATGAAATTTCATACTACTCACTTTGGGGTAGGAAATTTAGATAGTTCAAAGATGACCTTTTCAGCGGACCGATTGTTTTTCTTCCTTAGTTATTGAAGCAAAGAAAATAGGAAATTGGATGAATTTTTTATCTTTGTCAAGTCAGGATGACTTTGTGTTGACCGATGCTTTTCCTATCATTTAGGCCTTTCTTTTCCAAAACCAATTGGTTATCCAAAAATTTGATCAACCAGATTTAATAACAGACGTCAAAGAAGTACGTAGACAGGCTAAAAGCAAAGAAACTACAGTTTATTGCTTTCGAAGATTTCGATGATTATGTAAAAGGAACCTTGATTGATGCAAAAAGAACATGCGGTTACTAATATCGTAACAAAGAATCAACCATATAAGAAAACGTGGGTTTTTTCAAGTATCTACAGTACGATTTTTTAGATGATTCCTCTTTATATATGATTGCTAATGAATCAGATCTTTTCAATAATCTAATGACCAGCTTGCAATATTCAGGAATAGGTGGTAAGCGTTCAATTGGTTATGGGCGTTTTGAATTGACAATTTTAGATATTCTGAGGAGCTTTAAAAATCGCTTAACCCAAGTCCATCAAGGACCAGTAATGACTTTTGACTACTTCTTTTACCAATTGAGGAAGACCTCGATAAAGCCATGGAAGATGGTTTCTACTTATTGACTAAATCTAGTGGGTTTGTTTTTAGCACAGAAGTAAAAGAAAATTACCGCAAAGCAGGATTTATTCAAGTTTAGTTCTGGGTCCACTTTCTATGAGACTTATAAAGGACTAATAGTTGATGTGAGACCACTGAATTTTTCCATGCAGTCTTGAATTATGCAAAACCCTTATTTTAAAAATCGAGGTAGAAGCATGAAAACCAATTATAGAGAATTTCAATTTACGCTCCTAGCCTGGCTCCTATTCATATTGGTAGTGGAGAAAGTATACTTCTCGAGAATATATTTATGAGAATGAGTCATTTTATTTTCCTGATATGAGTAAATTTTACAATCGAATGGTGGAGAAAGGATATGCTCAAAATTTTGAACAGTTTCTGCATCTGAAAAATTCAAATAATCACTTAATCTCCTTCTTGAATGATAATAGAATTTGTAATCGTGATTTTGGAGGTTATTGTATTAGAGAGACAGCTAGAGACGGAAAAATGATTATGATATCGATATAAAAGCAGGAGAAATAAACGGAGTTGCAAAGTTTATTAGAGATCCATTTGGAAAACCTTATATTCCCGGGAAGTTCATTAAAGGGAGCTATTCGAACCATTTTAATGAACACAAACTCCTGCGTGGAACAATAATGATGCAATAGATGATACTGGAGGTTTTGAAAAAGAGAATACGAGGTTAATCCCATGGGGACCAGATAGAGGAAAAAATTTGATGACCTGTTTAATGAGATTCGTGTCAGTGATAGTAAGCCACTAAGGAATAGTAGTCTTATTCTAGTTCAAAAATGGGATTATTCTGCAAAATCATCAACTGTAAAAACCTCTTCCGGTATACCGAGAATCACTAGCTCCTCTAACACATATTAGTTTTACCATTACGACAACGTCGGATAGAGCAGGAGGATTTATTGAGGAACTAGGAACGAGAGCTCAAGAATTCTATAATGCTTATAAAGAATTTTTTTCCTAGTGGATTTTCCTGAAGAAATGATTCAAAAATAATATTTATTATCCTATTTATCTTTGGCGCTGGTAGTGTGCGTTTGGACCAAAACGCTATTTAAAACAAGCGTGTATCTACAAAACAATATTGTTTTAAGTCACTTAAAATGGAAGGCAAAGGTGTATTGAAGCTGACAAAAAGCAACTATTATAGATAAAATTCAAGTTGAGTTTTCTAATGAGTTGATTAAAATAAAGAATTTTTCTATGAAATGGGAAAAGCTAATTTTTATAATTAAGGAGATTACAAATTGAAAATTTTTAATTTCGGTCAGTAGGTGATACCGATCCGATTCGCAATTTTCATGATGGTGCTTTGGTGCATATTGCAAGAAAGTATCGTCCAGATAAAATTATTATTGTTTTTCGGAGAGAACATTAGAAAAGAAAGAAAGAATCAATAAGGTTATCCTCTCATTGATACTGAATATATGCCTGAAAATTGTCCATCATAGACAAATTATCTTGAATGAGAATGTATTTGTTTTTGATACGATGTATGAACAATTTGATGCTCTTGTTCAAGAATATTATACAAAAGAAGATGAGTTTATTCTCAATCTTTCAGTGCAACACCTCAAGCAAAAATCTGCTTTATTTGTTATCAATAGATTAAGCGAACTTAATGTCAAGGCAGTACAAGTTTCAAGTCCTGAAAAAGATTCCAATGCGGGTATTAGACATGATAGTGAAGAAGATATCCAGGCTTTGATTGAAACAAATATTGATAATAAATCTGATTTTTGTAGATCGCACCATTGAAGATACTTCAGAGAGTTCAAACAGGGTTGATGAAAACAATCCGTGATTTCATTCTAAAATATGATTACAAAGGCTAGTTTTGGAGCTAACAAATCAATTATCCGAATTTCCTGGTTTGAAAGAATGTCGCAAGAGTTGCATGATATTGCAGATTCTTTTGGATAGACAAAGATATTCCTCAACTTTTGAAGACAAAAAGTTGGAATGAGCAGAAGAAAAAGTCCTAAATGCATATCTGACCATTGATTTACAGATAGAAAGAGGAATTTTAGTGAAGGTCTTATTCTGGATTAAAGTCTAACAGAATTTATTTTAGAAGATTTTATTAAAGATCGTTATCCAGGATTGATAGATACATACACTAATGCATCGGATATTTGGGTCTTTGGGATTATTATAATATCCTAGAAGATGAGAACGAAAAGATCTATGTGAAAAATCGAAAAGTTAAAGTATAAATTCTACTCGAAATACAGTAGCTCACAAATTAGATCCTATAAAAGCTAAAGAACTAAAACAGTTAGATACTGTCTTCAAAACATTAAAGGATGGTTAAAGAACACTATCAACTCAGAGGAGGATTTTTGATTTCTATAAGGAACAGAATAAGAATTATTAGAATTGTTAAAAATAATTAAGGAGAGAAATATTGAGTATTTTAATTTTCAGCTGTCGGTATCTACAGATCCTGTTAGTAATAAACGAGATGCAGCACTATTACATATCGCCCGTACCTATAGACCAGAACAGATAGTTTTGGTTTATAGTGAGGAAATGTTAATAAAAAGAGATCTTATTGAAAGCACTTTTTCATTATAGGGATTATCACCCTGAAGTGATTATTGAATCAACTGTATTAAAAATACGGAGGTCTATCTATTTGATAGAATGTGTGAAGTGATGGGACAGATAATTGAAAAATATTCTGGAGCAGAAACATCATTAATCTTAAACCTATCTTCAGGGACACCTCAGATTATTTCTGCTTTGATTTGCCTTAAATCGAATTAATGATTATAATACGCGCTATACAGGTTGCAACACCAACAAATCAGCAAATAGAAAGTATGACACTTTCAAGTGAAGACGAACAAAGGCTATTTGACGAAAATCAAGATAACCAAAAAGATTACGAAAACCGTACAATCAAAGATGAAGCAGAGAAATTTAATCAGTCTCTAATCAAACGATATTTAGAAAATTTAATCTCTTCTTATGATTATCTTGCTGGCACAAGAATTAGTCGCTAGAAAGAATACACAAATTGCTTTCTAAGAAAAAGTTATATCGTTTAAGAGTCATTCTAAAAGATTTAGTAAGTGTTTTTAAAAACAGACAAACCTTTTGAGATAAAAGACTTCCTATTTTTAGATGTTGAAAAACTGCTCTACTCAATTATTACTAGATTGAAATTCTCAATAAACGAGGACAAGTAGCAGATGTCTTAATCAAGTCAAAATCATTAGTTGAATTTATAATAGAAGAAGACTAAAAAGAACTATCGACTCTCATAAAATATAAAAAAGTTAGCCCAAGCTAAATGAAGAACATCAAGATTTTCAAAAAATTCTCAGTTATTTGGATGAGGAATATAAAAATCACAAAATGGTAGTGACGAAAGAAAAAGATGATTACTCACCTACATCAACTTTAAACTAATTTCATATACACTAAAATATTAGAGTAACTCTTGCCCTGAATTAATTGAGTCACTAAAGAGTTTTCATTTCTTTAAACAATGAAAAGAAACAAAGTTGCCCACGGTCTATCGGAAGTGTGCTAATTTGGTTAATTCTAAAAATTATCTCAAACAATTGCAAAGTTTACGTTTCATCATGCAAGATACCTATGATATTGATGATAAATATTTTGCTATGAAGAACTTAATCGAGAAATGTTAGACTTGCTTCGTTAGTAAAGTATGACAAAATCTTAATAAACAGATTTCTTGTTGAAGAACTACTTGAGATTTTTATTGGGGAAAGTTTCTTGACTCCCAACCCCAAAAACGATATAATACTAGAGTTGAGAATTGACTTTCTCTCCATCTTAGTTCAGAGGGATTGGCGGTGCTGCAGCCATCTAAGATAGAAAATCATGCTACTCAATCATATACGTGCATAGAACAAAGAGAGAGCAAGTTCATTGAATGAAGGTGGTACCGCGGTTTTCGCCCTTCGTGATATGGATTTGTCTTTTTAATTTGGAGGTGCTGTAGAGAGCATTTCTTGTCAAACAATTTCGCCCTAGGTGGTGAACTTTGATATCAAGGATGAGTTGAGCTGTCGCCCTATCAGGTTGAAGGTTCATAAGATTCCTAAAACCTTTACTATCTATGATGTTTACAGTGAACAGGTCAGTGAGATTAGTAGAGGTCCAACTTTTCCTACCTCGTTTTGAAATTCAACTGAGTAACGGCGATCATCTTTTATATCCGGAAGAGATTGACGTTCTTTAGAGATAAGTATGAATTTGACAATCTCGGTCTTCGTATCGAAGGAAAATGTCTGATTTGAATTTTTAAGTTGCTGGACGATCGTGACCAAGTAATTGCGGAGATTACCAAAGGAACTTTTTCCGACTAACCTCTACCTACATCGCGTAACCGTCTATGACGAATCTTACGCTGACCTAGTCATCCCTCTGTGTCGCTATCGACTATGTGGAAGCGCAAAGCCAATCGAGCTAGTAAAAGGAGATACACTTATGAAACAGATTATCTGAGTGCACCAAAGTCCGCCAAATGTGAAAGCGAGTTTCTGGGCTACAAAAGGCCACTCAGTAGAACCATCCGTTAGCTTGGTTCCAGTAAACGACCCACCCTTTTATGTGGATCAACTCAGGGGTTGCCACTCTTATACTTTGACAGGACCTCATCCCTGAAAACCCACGATTACCAATGCGCAAAGGAGGCTATCCGTGCCAACGATATTGAAAACGTAGGGGCTAGCTCGTGCACATACCATGATGCTGAAAATGTCGGGAAACTTCTCTATCGAGGTTAGCTAGCGTGACGAAGCCACGTACTTGGGCTTATGAGGCTTTTGACAAAGCCCTGAATGGTTTGACTTCCCAGCTGAAAAACTCTACGCGACCTGCTACCCAGCTGAGTACAGATTCGTACCAACCCGCTGGATTGAAGTGGGGAGTGGATCCAAATCGCATGATTCCAATCGAAGACGAATTTCTGGGAAATTGGTGCTGGACCTTCTGGACCAGTGCCAAATCTTCTTTTGATCGTAGAGGCTTTTGACTTCCAAGAAAATATCGGTATTCGCCTATACTCGCAGAAGATATCGAAAAGCGATCGTTATATCGAAATACTGGAACATTGTCTTGTCACAATTTAATGCTGACCAAGCTGTACCTCGTAGCGAATACAAGTGCCACACCAAGAACATTGATACGGGGAGCTGGTTGCGGAGCGTTTGGTGGCACAGTTATCCAAAGGTGCTAAAGACCAACTTTGAAACAGACACTCTTCATGCCAATCATCCGTGAAGTGGAGAAATTGTCTGAGTAAGGTTTATATGATCCAAAGGATGGCGACAATATGAGTTTCAAGGTTATTGCAGACCACATCCGTTCGCTTTCATTTTGCCGTGGGGATGGTGCCCTTCCAGGAAATGAAGGTCAGTAGTTATGTCCTTCGTCGACGCTTCTCCGTCGTAGCTTCTATGCATGGTCAAAAATTGGAGTATCAATGGGCCTTTTCCTTTTCAAACTATGGTTCCAACTGTTGGATCATGGAAAGCTACTACCCAAGTTCTTGAAAAACGTGACTTTATCGATCGTGAAAGAGCGAGGAAGAGTCGTTTGCGCGTACCCTTCACTCAAGGTCAACCACTTTGCCCAAGGTATCATGTAGCAGACTTGAAGAGAGAGGCCAAACGGTTATCGCTGGTCGGGTGTCTTTCAGACTCTCTACGATGCTACGGATTCCCAGTGGAATTGACAGAAAGAAATCGCTGAAGAAGCTGGAATGACGGAGGGTCGATCGAGACGGTTTTGGGCTTAGCCATGAAGAGCGGCAAACAGAACGTGCGCGTGCGTCAGCTGTCAAAGGGTGGTTCAATGGGGATGCAAATGAAACCCTTCAAAACATTGCAGTGAGAGAGTGTCTTCCAACTGCAATGCTAATGCAATTGCCTTCTAAGTTGGTGTTGGCTATCGTGGCCGGACAATGCAAGTAAAGCTGTATCTGGAAGGAACTGCATCACGATCTTTGCAGAAACACCATTCTAATATGCTGGAAATGGGTGGACAGTAGCTGACCACGGTCAGATCTTGGATGCTGCAGGAAACCTGGTAGCGACTGTGACGAATGTTCCGGCAGCGCAATGGACAGAAGCTCTTCATACTGTTGAAGTTCTTGCACCACTTGCTGCTTTGAACCAAGAATACACTTTGTGCATCGATGAGCAATCGTCGTACTGCGTGTCTTGAAGACCACGCAGCAACTCACTTCTTGCTCCATGCAGCTCTTCTGTGTCCTTGGCCACCATGCAGCTCAAGAAAGCAGGTTCACTTAATGAAGTAGAATTCCTCCGCTGACTTCACCATTTCAAGCCGTGACTCCAGAAGAATTGCGTGCTATTGGGCTTAACAAGTCCAATGAGAAAATCTGGGAAAGCTATTGCAGTCAAGACTGTCGAGGACAGACATCGACACAGCCAAAAGCAATGGAGCTATGGCCCTCTTTGGTGAGAAATGCGGTAAGAGAGGTTCGTGTTGTCACCATGTCGGTGACTACTCAGTGGAACTTTGTGTAGTGGTACTCACGCAGGTAACACTTCTGAAGTGGCCTGCTTCAAGATTGTCGAAAGAAGAGCCGGATCAGGAACTCGTCGTATCTTGGCGGTGACTGGTGAGGAAGCCTTCTAAAGCTTATCGTGAATCAAGAAGATGCGCTGACAAGCAGTCGCGAAAAGCAACCTTGAAAAGCACCTCAGCTCAAGGGAAGTGCCTCTGCAAAGGTTGAAGGACTTCAAGAACAACTCCGTCAATTCACCAAAAGAAAATGCTGAATTGGAAGGAGAAAAGCTGCAGCAGCAGCGGCAGGTGATGTCTTCAAAGAATGTTCAAGCAAATGGACACCGTTATATTGCTTTAGCCATGGTTTCTGTTTCAGATGCGGAAAGTGCTCTTCGTACCTTTGCAGATAACTGGAAGCAAAAGACTACTCGGATGTACTTGTTCTTGTCGCAGCCATTGGTGACAAGGTGAATGTCCTTGTAGCCAGCAAGACAAAGACATACACGCAGGTAACTTGGTTGAAATTGGCTCAATCGTTGATGGACGTGGTGGTGAAACTGAGACATGGCCGCCGGCAGAGAGGAAAGCAATCAGCAGAAAATCCAGAATTGTTGGATGCAGTGGCTGGTAAGTAGCAATCACTTAGAGCTGGGACAAAAATCCTAGCCTCTCGTCTTTGGATTGTCGGAAGCAGAGCCGCAGTGGTCGAGTGGGCTCTACTACGCTGATTTCATCAGCTTTTACAGCCCTACTCAACTGTGCGGAAGGTAGGACGACAGAGAGCTGATTCAACAATTACCGATTTCTGTGCCACTCTCTTTTTGCATTAGACTCCCACGAATAGTGATGAGGAGTTCATTTTTAAAGTCACCGCAGCTTGGGCCCGTCATATTTTGCTACATTTTTCAAAAGGCTGCAATATTTGCACCTGCAAGATGGTCAGTGCAAGACCGTATGTTTCTGCAGTTGTTTTAAGCTGTGTTGAAGATGTTAGTCATAATATCTTTCAAGCGATCAGTCAACTTCTTCACGTGTCCATGAAAGGCGAAGGCTGTTTTGGCTCATTTCAAGCGCAGAATGCTGCTTCGCACACCGGCATTGGCAGCTTTGGCAGGTCCGTAAAGAAGGCCATTTTCTTTGCGAGACTTTGATAGCATCAAGGTCACTGAGGCATGTTAGCACCTTCGGAAACAGCTGACGCACCTTGTTCAGCAAGCGTTTTTGCAACTTCACCGTTGATCTCGTTTTTGAGTCGCACGAAGAGCGATATCGGTCGTTACCAGTGTAAGTCCTTACCAGAACCTTCATAATAAGTAGCAGTACGTTTTCTGCAGCGTACTCAGTTAAACAGGCAGCGACAGGTTGTTTTTAACATCTGACAAAAGAGGTCCAAAAGTCGATACCATTTTCATCAATGACACCAACCATTTGGGTCAGACTCTAGAAATTAACATGTAGCACCAAGTTCAATTGCTTTTTGAGAAAGGGCCAAACTGAGCAACGTTACCAGAACCAGGAGATCACAACCTTTTTACCAGCAAAACTGTTACCGTTAGCTTTAAGCATTTCTTCGAGTGTATGGCGGCAAGTCCGTAACCAGTCGCTTCTGGACAGATCAAAGCGTCACCAAAATGGGATAGGTTTCACCGGTCAAGACACCTGCATCAAACTGGTTGAGACGTTTGTATTGACCGTAGAGGGTAACCAATCTCACGAGCACCAACACCAATATCTCCAGCAGGAACGTCAAGTGAAGGACCGATGTATTTTGCAATTTCTGTCGCATATTAAAAGCTTTGGCAGAAGCGCATCACTTCAACATCAGTCTTCCCTTTAGGGATCAAAAGTCTGATCCTTGCCTCCACCGATTGGAAGTCCTGTCAAAACTGTTTTAAAAGATTTGTTCCGAAGCCGAGGAATTTCAAGATTCCTTGGTTTACAGTTGAAAGTGGAAAGCAAGCCCGCCTTTATATGGTCAACAGCTGAGTTAAAGTGAACACGATAACCACGGTTGACTTGTACTTTGCCATCACGGTCAACCCATGGAACACGGAAGGAAAATAATGCGCTCAGGGCTCAGTGATACGTGCCAGATATTTTCTTTCAATACCACTCCAGGGTGTTTTTCAAATCAGACAGGCTCCAAAGTGCTGAAGAAACTCTTCAACCGCCTGGAGAAATTCAGCCTCATGCCCGTTACAGAGGCTTTTACAGTTTCAAACTACGCTTTGGATGTATTCTTTAGCAGATGTCATGTCGTTCTCCTTTATTGTCCTAGTTTGTTACGTGAGCCAGTATAACAGAATGAGTGCTAAAAGAGGTGAATTTTCATTCTTTCAATTGAGGAATTGGTTACAGAGAAGTGTTAAGGTAAAGACGAACTATTCCACTAGAAACAAGCTTTTAAATAGGAAGAAATCAAATTGTGTGTGTAATATTAAAAGCAAAAGGTATCTGGAGGAATTGGATAGATGGTATCAGCTAGACACAAATTGCGGAGCTTTGGGTTTGGAAAGTGCTTAATAGATGCATGCAGGTGTGTGACTTGTATGACGATTGAAGAGTTAGAAAGGAGTTACTCTGCGGCTGGAACTTTTTGTAACCAAGACAGCACCTCTGGGTTCCGTCAGGGAAATCCAGAACTTTCACGCTTATCAGATGTTCCGCTCGGTTCGTAGCTCCATGGAAACACCTAATAATGGTCTTGAATGCTATTTAGAGCTATCTCTCTTAGATTTGCAGGAGAACCAAATAGAACTCTTCCTTCCCTTTCTTTAGTGGGCATGTCTCCTGAAGAAACACATACCATCTTGAGAGGTACAAACGAAGTGACTATAAAGGTTTGACAGAACTCAATCTATCTTGTCCAAAGTGTACCAGAGTAAAACCTCAGAGTGCCTATGAGCTTTGGAAACAACTGATCGTATTATCTTATCCAGAAGTCTTTACCTACTTTGCAAAACCTCTAAGAATGAAAGCTTCCACCTTACTTTTGGTATTGTTCACTGACCAAGCAGCAGAGATTTTAACAGTATCCACTTAAGTTTGATAACTGTGTAAAGCTCTGTTGAAATGGTCTTTTATATTGAGAGATGAGCACAGTGGTTATTCGCCCTAAAAATGAAAAGCTTTTGGTGGTGTACAGGTGGAGAATAGCAGTAAACCAGCTGCCCTTGCTAATGTTCATGCCTTTTATCAACGATTGCAGAAACCAGAAAGTTCAGATTAACGCCAGGACTGGTGGTGTCATGACAGGACAGGATAGCAACTTTGAACATATCACTTTACGTGGAGCCAGCATGGTTCAGATTGGTGCAACCTTGCGTAAAAGAAGGCGTTAGCGCTTTTGAACGTAATCACTGGCCGACTAGCAAATGATCTTGGAAAATAATTAGGCTATACCATCTGTGGAAGACTTCCGTGAGGAAGTGCACTATATTATTCAGTCTGTTTAAAAATAAGAAGAGAGGAAGAGATGCTCGCCATTGAAAGAAAGGTCAGCGGTTGACCTTAGAAAAGCTTGCCTGCCTAACTCTGTTTGCATAGGAGATAGATCAGGTACTGAGTTTGAAGTCATGAAAGGCGCAGAGTACTTTAGAGCACCATTGGTTATGATCATGCTGTTTCCAAATTTCTCACATTTTGACGCGAAGGAAGTTTCCTACAAGGATGTGAGGTTAGAATTGGTTCGTCTCCCTTTCTTTGCGGATGAAAAAGAATCGTGATCCTGAGATGCTTTTGGATATTAGCACACTGCTAAAACGTTATCTCTCGGATGATGAACTCAAGTCTTTTGAAGAATATCTAGAAATCCCTCTCCTACTTAGTAAATTGAGTTTATTTTGCAGAAGGTAAACTAGACGGCAAGCGGCGTCTAGTTAAAATTCTCCAAGAGAGTGCTAGAGATATTTGAGCTCTTGAGCCAAAAAGAGCGAAAGGAGATTCGAGCTTGTTTTCAAAGTATGTCTCAAAAACAGGAGGCGGTATTTGATAACAAAGCTTTCGACCATCTACTCATCAAGTCTGGTTTTCAATTTGGTGAGAATTCAAAAGAATCTTTTATTTTTAAGTCACCACAAGACTGATGGCCACATCACTGAAGAGGACATCGTTCAGAAAGCTATCCCCAAAACCCTGCAAGGATAATATCTTTGACAACGCAGCTCATCCTAGCGAAGAAGATGAATCAAGCAAGGGACAGTGAAAGACTTGACCTTACAGGGTGAAGACGAAGATTAAACTGATTGCCGCCCATGTTGGGACAGTTCAGACTCTATACACAGGTATATTGCATGAGTCTGAGTCAGACAGAATCTCAGATGGTCCAGCAGTTTGGGTCACTATCTTGGTCGCAATCCAGATCCTATCCAAATCAAATTTGCTCTTCGTGATACGCGAGATTGTCCCTGAAATTCTGCGAGATTCTATTCGTTATCTCATCCAGGCAGATTATCAAATTAAAGACTGGTGTCTATGACTTATCTATTTGAAAGGGCTCTATTTCTGGATTGCCAGCCAATCAAATTGGGCTTAAAATAACTTGAGGTTTGTTTGCGTTATCATTTTTATATATAAAAAGAAAGATGAGTGTACGGAATGGCTATTATCTTACCAGATCTTCCATACGCTTACGACGCCTTGGAACCACATATGTGATGCATGAAACAATGCATTTTCGCATGCAAACATCATACGCGACTTATGTAAATAACGCAAATGCAGCTCTTGAAAAACACCTAGAAATCGGTGAAGACCTTCGAAGCTTTGCTTGCTGATGTAAGGCTCTATCAGCTGATATCCGTCAGGCGCTTATCAACAACGGTGGTGGACACTGAGATCATGCTACTTTTCTGGGAATTGATTGACTCCTGACACGGCTCCTTCAACCAGAACTTGCAGCAGCAATTGATTGCATCATTTGGTTCATTCGAAGAATTCCAAGCAGCATTGCGGCAGCAACAACACGTTTCCGGTTCTACTGGATGGGCATGGTTGGATTTGTTTAACAAAGAAGGTAAAGCGTGAAGTGACTTCAACAGCAAACCAGAGACACGCAATCTCAGAAGGTAAAAGAAGCAATCTTGGGCTTGGACGTTTGAGGAACATGCCTACTACGTAGAAAATACATCACCCAAGCTTATTCGTCCTGACTACATCAAAGCTTTCTTCTCAGTTATCAACTGGAACAAAAGTGGAGCAAAGCTTTACACCAGCATACTAAAATAATCGCGCTGAGTAACACTTTTTAGTTGGATCTTGGGTCACAGCTTTAAAAGGTGTGTGTTTTGCTCTTTTTAGAAGTATTAACTGTCTCGCGATTTTCCTTTGTTGGATGTTTGATTTATGGTACATAATGATAAGATGAAAACGAAGGAGAAATCATGAATATTCAACAATTACTGCGTTGTTGCTATTGCAAAATAGTGGTACTTTTCGTGAAGCGGCTGAGAAAATGTACGTTAGCCAACCCAGTCTATCTATTTCTGTAAGAGACCTGGAGAAGAGCTGAGGATTCGAAAGTTTTCTGACAGAACTAGTTCAGGTGCTAACTCTTACTCATAAATGGAAATGGAAATTTTATAGAAAAGCCCAAGACTTGGTTAAAAGTTTGATATCCAGAACCAGTATGCCAATCCTGAAGAGAGGAAAAGGATGAGTTTTCAGCCTTAGCCAATAGCACTGTGAGTTCTTGCCTGCCGACTATCACAGCTTTTTCTCAAAGGTGCCAGACTATGAGAAATTTCGCATGTTTTGAGATCTACTGACTGTTCAGATTTTTGGATGAAATAGCCCAAAGGGTCCTTGAGTGAGATTGGGATTGTTACCTCAACAATCAAAACCAAAGTATCATGCAACGGATTAGAAAAGTTGGGTCTTGAAGTGATTGAGTTGATCCTTTCCAAACGCATGTTATCTACCGTGGAGGTCACCCTGTAGCTAAGAGAGAGTTGGTCATGGAAGATTTCAGTTGATTTGCCAACAGTTTCGTTTCACACAAGAAAAGGATGAATATCTCTATTACTCAGAAAACTTTGTGGACACAAGTGCCAGCTCTCAAGATGTTTAACGTAACAGACCGCGCTACGCTTTAAATGGAATTCTTGAAAGAACAGTGCTTATGCGAAGCTGGTTCTGGATTCTTGAGATAGCGATAAGCGTTAACAGGATCACCGTTATTCCACTTAGAAAGACGATCTCACTAATCGCATGGTTTATGTGAAACGCGTGAAGAAGTAGACTTGAGTCAAGCAGGGACTTTATTTGTAGAAGTTGTGCAGGTATTTTTGAACAGAAGAGAAAGCATGAGAGGAATAGTAGCTTGAGGAGTCATAGCAGCCTTAATCGTCTAGACCAATTGGTAAAGTCCCATGTCGTTCAGAATATTGCTCTTGGTGAAATTAAATCGTGGATCCCCAAATCTTGGTAGTTTAAACGCTATCTGCCTGCAAAATAGCAGCCTTCTCGATGCTTCAAGATCAACAGTGGTTTTTGCAGTGATAACTATAGTGAGTTATGTGCAGAGCTGTTGGTGTGCACAAGCATATGGAAGATTCTACCTGGACAGTCTTTGCGGCTTGGAGTTTTACTAATCGTGCACGGGTGGTCTGGGAAACTTTATCGATCGTATTAGCTAAGGATTTGTTGTGGATATGTTCCACTTGGACTTTCGTCAATTTTGCCATATTCAATGTATGGCGAATGAGTTATCTGACAGTGAGGGGTCGTTGTAGTTGTTAGCTCGCAATGCTAAAGAGAAATGAATGGAAATTAAAATTGAAAGAGGCGAGGGTACACGTTTAGATAAGGCTGTCAGATCTGGCAAGGGTGTCTCGTAGTCTCGCTAATGAACAAATCAAAGTCCTGAGTCAGAAAAGTCTTGGTCCAACGGCCGGAGGTTAAGAGAAGCCAATGTACGGTCCAAAGAGGATGTCATCACCTATCAAGTTCCCTGAACCAGAAGTTTTTAGAGTATGTGGCTGAAGATATTCGCTAGAAATTGTTGCAAGATGAGGATGTAGCAGTGAGTCAGCAGCAAACCTCAAGGTATGGTTGTTCATCCAAGTGCTGGTCATACCAGTGGTACCTGTGGTGAATGCCCATCATAGTATCATATCAAGGACTTATCAGGGAGTCAATGGTGTGTGCGCCTGGAATTGTCCACCATGTTGATAAGGACACATCTGGGCTTCTCATGGTTGCTAAAAATGATGAAGCGCTGGCCTCGCTCAAGAACTCAAAGACAGAGGAAATCCCTTCGAAAATATTGGGCTGTTGTTCATGGTAATCTTCCAAATGACCGAGGGTGTCATTGAGGCGCCGATTGGTCGTGGCGAAAAAGACCGCAAGAAACAAGCTGTGACTGCTAAAGGAGAAACCAGCAGTGACACGTCAGAGTCTTGGAACGCTTTGGTGACTATTCTTTATTAGAGTTGCAACTGGAAACAGGACGAACTCATCAAATCCGTGTGCACATGAAGCATATCAGAGGTGCATCCCTGTGGCTGGTGATGAGTTTTATGGACCTCGTGGAAAACCCTAAAGGGACATGGGCAATTTCTTCATGCCAAAAGCAGCTTGGATTTACCCATCCGAGAACAGGTGAAACTATGGAATTTACTGTGATATTCAAGATATCTTCAAACAAACCTTGGAGAAACTTAGAAAAGAACAATAAAAAGGACTCAAGCAGGTCCCTTTTATTTGCGTATTTTCTTAGCTTTTTCATTTTATTGGCCATGCGTTTCATGGATTGCTTACATAACAGAAATTCACCGATTTTGCCCTTGAGACCTCCACCGAACATCTGACTCATGTCTGGCATTCCTGCTCCAGCAAGAGCTGAAAAGGTCAGGCATACCACGCTGTCCCATCCATACCTTCAGGGCTGGCATATCCATGCCACCAGGCATATTTTAGGAAGGTTGTTAGTTGGTGCCATTGCTTCATCATCTTGTTCGTGTCGCTAGACGTGACACCTTACGTGAGTTGTTTTGGCTTGGTTCAAAGTCTTTGATAAACTTGTTGACATCGATAAAGAGGTATTACCAGAGACGGCTGCAATACGACGACATTGCGGCTTGGAGTGAGCAAATCTGGATTTTCACGTTCTTCAGAGGTCATAGATGCGGAACAACTGGCACGTTTGCGAGGCGATTTGTTTTCATCTACCTTCATATTTTGAAAGGGCAGGATTGTTGTTAGCCATACCAGGAGTCGTCTTGCACGTCTTCCATGGCTACGTTTGTACTGATCCAGCGCGATCGATGAAATCGTTGAAAGTCAAAGGTGTTTTCCGCATCTTTTCAAGCGGTTCAGGGAACTTTTGCTCATCGTATTCTTGGAAAGCCTTTCTCGATCAAGTCAGCATATCCCCACCATACCGAGGATCACGGCTAGCCATACGGTCTGGGTGGAAGGTTTCGATATCAGTGAATCTTTTTCACCGGTACCAGTGAACTGTTGATTGGTTTTCCAGTAATCTGACGGACAGAAAGGGCCGCACCACAGGTATCCCCGTCAATCTTGTAAGGATGACACCGGTAACTTCGAGTTGTGCGTTGAAATTCTCGCGCACCATTGGCAACTTCTTGACCAATCATGGCATCGACGACGAGAGGATTTCATTTGCTGAGCAAAGGGCTTTGACATCACGCGAGCTCATTCATGAGAGTTTTCGTCGATTTGCGAGACGACCAGCCGTATCAATCAAGAACATAGTCATTATGGTTGGCTCTAACTGCTCCAAACCTTGAGACGATCTCACTGCAGGAACTTCAGTACCAAAGACAAAAGACAGGAGACATCAATTTGTTGATCCCAAGTGTCTTCAGCTGGTCGATGGGCCGCTAGGACGATAGATATCGACTGCAATCATCAAAGGACGAGCATCCTCTTCCTTGAGTTTGTTAGCTAATTTTTCCAGCAAAGGTTGTTTTACCAGCACCTGAAGACCGACCATCATGATAATGGTTGGGATCTTTTGGAGACTTGATAATCTCAGCTGCTTTCTGAACCAAAATTTCTGTCAACTCTTCATTGACAATCTTGATGATTTGTTGAGCTGGATTGAGGTATCAATGACTTCATGACCCGACCGCGCGTTCACGACGTGTTTGATGAAAAGTCCTTTAACTACAGGCAAAAGGCAACGTCGGCTTCTAAAGAGGCTAGACGAATTTCCTTGGTTGCTTCTTGGATATCACTCTCAGTGATTTTTCCTTTCTTACGTAGATTTTTAAAGACGTTCTGCAACGTTCGGTTAAGCTTTTCAAATGCCATATTTTTCTCCTATTTATTTCAATTCAGTGGAAATCGTCCGGAAATGTTGCAAACACTCCTAGTTCTTCGGGTGTGACTTCTTTCATGATTTCATTTGGATATCCCCAACAGCTAAAACCTATTTGCATAGCTTTGGAGATATCATTGGGCGAGATAATCTGTAGTCGACTAGGAAATGGTTCCTCTGCGGCTAATAGTTTGCAAGGTATTCCTTGATGATAACTAGACTGTCCATGATTACTCCCGATTGTCAATACTTGTTAAAATCTCAATTTGCTCTTGGAGAAAAGCATCATCTGGATAGCGCTCCATGATCTGATCAAAAATCTGACTGCGGACAATGTAGTCAGAGTACATATGAAGCTTCATCTCATAGTCTCTAGAATCTTTCTCTGTCCGCTTTGATATTATCATAAACAGCCTGACGACTAACGCAAACTCTTCCGCAATCTCAAGCTAAACTATAGTCATCTGCGTAATAAAGTTCGATGTAGTTCATTTGCTTTATCAGTCAAAGAGGCTGCATAAAAATTCAAACAAACATTCATTCGGTCAGTTTTCAATTTCCATAAGATTTATTATGCCAAATAGCGTGATTCGCTAGCTAGGGATAGTTTTTAGATAGAGAGTTGTAATTAAGTTTTTAACTTTTATTTTCACGACGATTAAGGTCTGATATAATGGATGAGGATTATAATGTTTTAGAAAGAGGTTCTTATAGAAAGAATTAGAAAGCTACGTGTTGAGAGCAACGTTTTGGGCTTGTTTTCAAGATAAACAGTTAGCTTGAAACAGCTTTTACTCACTAGTTACATGATGAGCACCGCCTCTTAAGAATTTCTCACGCAATGAACGCTTGGAATGAGGAGACGCTGTTCTGCAATTATTGATTTCAGAGATATCTGTACATATCCTAAAAGCAGAAGGTGACCTGTCTAAACTCCGTGCCATGATTGTACGTGAAGAGAGTTTGGCTGGTTTGCCACGTGACTTCTCGTTGTGACCAGTTTATCAAGCTACGGAAAGGAGAGGAAAAATCTGGAGGCCGTAATCCGAGATACCATCTTGGGAGATGCTTTCCGAAGCCTTTTTGGGTGCCCTACTTTTAGATGGGGATCTGCTTACGGTAAAGAGGTTTATCTACTGAGTCTGTGATACCGAAGGTTGAGGCTGAGTGTGCAGGATGATTAAAGACTACAAGACTCGCACTCCAAGAATGCTCCAGGTCAATGGTGATGTCGATATTTCATTATCAGGTGATTTCGGAAAATGGTCCTGCCGCATGATAAGATTTTTGAGGTTGAAGTCCTTGTCGAGGTCAAAGTTGGAGTAGGGGTCAAGGGACGATCAAAAGAATACTCCGAACAAGCCGCTAAAAATGCAGTTGAGGAAGGACTGGATTCATGTATTTAAAAAGAAATTGAGATTCAAGTTTAAAAGTCCTTTGCTGATAAGACCAAGGTTGTTTTTGACCAAGGAGTATTACAGCGGTTGCTTAGGACCCAATGGTTCTGGAAAATCTAGCACCAACAGAGAGTTTACGCTGGGCTCTTGAATCCAGTGTCAAAGAGTCTTCGTGGTGGGAAGATGCCTGATGTTATCTTTGCAGACAGAAAGTGAAAACTCCATTAAACTATGCTAGCTGCTAATAGTCGTTACTCTAGATAATCAGGACGGTTTCATCAAGGGATGCAGGACAGGAGGTCAGGTGGAGCGTCCTTATCTATCGTACTGGGGATAGTGAATACAAGATTGATGGGAGTCACGTCTTCGTGATATTCATGATCTTTTCTTGGGCCATGCCGGACTTGGACGTGATTCCTTCTCCATTATTTCCCATGAAGGTCGAAGAAATCTTTAGCTCCAGCTGAGGAACGCCGCGCCCAGCATCTTTGAAAGAAAGCGGCAGGGTCATGCAAATATAGGCACTCGTGCGAGACAGGCAAACTAAACTGCAACAAACTCAAGACAATTTGGACCAACTTGGAAGATATCGTCTATGAGCTTGATAATCATCGTCAAACCCTTGAGAAAAGCAAAGCGGCAACAGCTCGTAAATTCCATGGACTTGGACGGTCGGCGTGAAAAGCCATCTGCTTAGATGTTTTAGTTGCACAGAATTCAAGCCAATAAGGCTGAATTGGATCTAACAGAAGAAGAGAATTAAACCAAGTTCCAAAGAACTGTTGACTAGTTATTGTATCAAAAACGCATGTCACTAGAACCCGAAAATCAATCTCTCAAGAAGCAGAGACAAGATTTTACAAGCGAGAGATGACTGCAAAGATCAAACTAGTTTTGATGGATTTGGCTGCTCCTAATCGGTGATTTAGAACGAGTGGCCTTGTCTAAACTGGAGACAGAGCAGGTTGCTCTCAAGTCGACAAGAGGCTCCAGCTCGTTTAGCTGGTTTGGATAGAGAGAAATTCTCTTATTCAAGAGAAGGGAAGAGAAGCAAATCTCAGCCATGATTGAGAAGCAAATCTACAGCAGTCAATACTAAGGAGCTCAACCGTTTTAGAAGCTGCAGGTTAGAAGCGTTTTCTGATGATCCTGATCAGATGATTGAGCAACTGCGTGGGCCTTCGTTGCCTTTCTTGCGGGAAGAAGCGGATGTCTCTAACCAGTTGACACCGGATTGAAAATGATCTTGATAGTCGCTTCAACAGACTCCAAAAGCAAGAAGAACAATTGGAGGTCCTTGAAGCAACTGAGTGCCTACTGCCAAGTCCAAAATCTGAGAGCAGAGACTGCCCTACAAAATCAGCAAAGAAAAAGTACAGACCTTGCTTGCCGACTATCAGACGAGATACTTAAACAGGAAGGAAAGAAGACACAAAAGCAGGCTTTATCAAAGTCCAGCAAAAGGTCGCTTTTGACCGCCTGAGATGGTTTGAAAAACAAACAGGCCAAGGCGCAAAGTCTGGAAAACATTCTTAAAACCATAGTAATTTCTATGCAGGTGTTAAGAGTGTTCTACAAAGAGACTCGCCTGGGCTTGGTATTGTCCAGGCGGGTCAGTGAGACATTTAACTTTTGATGTTCGTGTCCGACAGCTGTGAAAGTGCTCTCAGGGCGTGTAACACATATATCATCGTTGAAAATGAACAGGCAGCGACTAAAGCTATCTGACTTCCTTAAAACGAAATCGAGCTGGTCGTTGCGACCTTCCTACCTGACAGCCATTAAGGCTCGTAGCATTTTCTGGACAAAACCAAAGATGTGATTGCCTCAGGTCGAGGTTTTTCTGGCATGGCGGAACAGTGGATTTGGCTGAGTGCCAAGCATGAAGCTGTTTAAAAACTTGCTGGCTACAGCAGCAATCTTTGATACGGTGAGACGCATGCTCGTGATGCGGCTCGCAGAGGTACGTTATCGGAAGGTTCGAATGGTGAGCGTTAGATGGTACCAGAGGTGCGAGACAGGTGGTTCTTATGCTGGTGGTCGCCAATCGTCAAAATAGCATTTTTATCAAGCCTGAATTGGAGCGGTTACAAAAGAAATTGCTCAAGGAGAAAATCTTCTACGTCAAGAGGAGGCAATGTCATGATCACTTCAAGAAAACTTGATTAGCCCTTACTCAAACTTTGGAGACTGTTGAGTCTCAGGAAACAGCTCGTATTGTGGAGCAGGGCATATCTGGTTATCAACAAACTTGCCAGCAAGTTGAAGAACTCAAGAAACACTGTTAGAACTTCGGAAAAAGAATTAAATCTAAGAGGGTGAAGATTGTAGCTGAAAAGAAAAATGAAACGTCTTGCAGTTATTTCAACTGAAAAGCAAAAGCTGTGGAGTCTGAGATTGAAAATCAAGTCAGCAAAATGCGATTCAAGAACATTATCAAAGCTTGGGATAAACTTTCTCAAGAACGTCTACTCAAAACAGAAATGAGGCAACGATTACGAGTTGCAGATGTTGAACGGATTAATAAAGAGCTTGAATACCTTGATATGGAGCAAGATGAAATCGAACGCCTTCTCAAGAAAGGTAGACAATCTGAAAAGTTGATACACAGAACTTTTGGCCAAGCAGGAAGCGAAGCCAAGAGTCAGAAGGAAGAAATTCAACAAGGCTCATTCGTAAGCAGTTTGAACTAGATGATATTGAAGGTCAGTTGGATGACATTGCCAGTCATTTGGATCAAGCTCGTCAGCAAAATGAAGAATGGATTCGTAAGCAAACACGAGCGGAAGCAACTAAAGAGAAGATTACGGACCGCCTTCGCTATCTTCAAGGTCAACTGACTGAAGAATACCAGATTAGTTATACTGAAGCATTAGAACAAGCCAATCCGTTAGAAGTTTGGCTGTCGCTTGTTTTTCAAGGAATTAAAAGTTTGGAAAAACTATTCGTTCCTTGGTCAGTCAATTTGGATACTATTGAACGGTTGACGAAGGCACACGAACGCGGAATTCTTAAATAGTCAGCGTGACATTTTCTGCCAAATCTTCTTCTTGAAACCATTACAGAGATGAACGATGAAGTGAAGGAACGATTTAAATCAACCTTTGAAGCTATTCGTGAATCCTTCAAAGTGACCTTCAAGCAGATGTTTGGTGGTGGTCAAGCGGACTTAATCCTGACCGAGGGAGATTTAGTGACAACGGGTGTCGAAATCTCTGTGCAACCTACCAGGCAAAAATCCAATCCCTCATCTTGGGTTCAGGCTCAGTATAAATTCTCAGTCATTCCTGCTTCTGCCAGATCTAACGGTATCTTGCAATACTTAGTAGCTGTGATGCTTATACCTTTATGACTTGTCTAACAAGCCCATACTAGTCAAAATTCTACAAAAGTGGCTGGGAAGAAGCCTATCTTATCTTTGATTCGATTGGTTTAATCATCTTTCCTTGATTGGAGCTACCGCCTTAGCTGGTAAATAGAATTGAACTTGATGTCTGCAGGAGTTTTGGCCTGTGACAGGTGCTTGGCGGAGAATGTCATCCGAGACCTCTGTGATTAACGAAGTCCCAGTGTTCTAAAGAGGACATCTATGCCCTTCTATCTTTGTAATTGGCGTGGTTTATTACTGGTTGGCTTTGTCCTTCCATCTCCCACGGAATGAGTCATTCATTATTCTCTCGATTGTCGATTTGTGATTCGTACTCTGTCTATCCGTTATCTGTTTTCTGTTTGCACGCAAATATGGATAAAGACTTGCGAATTGATTGATGGTGAGAGATGTTCAATCACTCGATTGATATGTTTTATAAATTACAAGTTTGATCAGGCGTCTAATCTTATATGGATTAGGCGCTATTTGCCCTTTCTGTGGTATAATAGAAGATAGATTTACAACATGGAGAATATGAAGTATTTGTGATTAAACTGGTCATAGCTGAAACTCGGAAGTCATGAAAATTGATACGTAGAATATGAAAGCCTTGCAGAATGAGCTGTTTCCAAAGGAAGCTTTTTAACTATCTCAATAGATACCAAGAGTTGTCCAGAGTAGATGATTTTTATTAGGTACCCTTGTTTGTAAAACTCTAAACTATATGTTAATTAAAAGACAGATTGTATTGAGTACTGAGTTATACAAAATTACTAATAGTTGAGAGGGTTTGCGTTGATTATACTGTAGAAATACTAGTCAAATAAAAATTGTTTTTGTTTTCACTAATGCATTTCTTATTATCATCCCAATAGTTAATACTTTCAAAGCTTCCTTTTCTTAAATATATATGGTGGCTTTTTCTTATTTCATCTTGCATTGGTATGTTTATCGATTTCTTTTAAGATTCCACCATTTTGTGCTCTTAACGTCGGATGTGCTTACGTTCACCAGTAAACTGAGTACATAAAAGATCATCGACAAATCTCTCATTACCAATTGAATTAGTAAAGCACTGAAAATTCCCTTTTAATTCAAGATTTAATGCAGTGGTGAGTCTCGTCCTGAGTTCCCGTAATGCAGCTTCACTTTTCAGAATTCTACTTTTTCTATGGTGAGAATCCAGCCAGGAAAAATTATCGTGCTTGTCTATTAAGTAATAAAATTTCTTGATTTTTCAAAACATAAATATTAGCGAGTTTTTGATCAGTCATGTGTCAGCCTCAACAAAGTGTTTTCATATGTTGCTATATGTCAAGAGACTATATGCTGTCTGATTGTGATGCAAATGTATGCGTCAGCCAAAAAGATTGATAATGCGCAATAGCTGATTAATTATCAGAATAGGAATTAATCAAGACCTTTGGTAGACAAGTGTTAGGAGAGGTTGTATATAAAAGAGGCAAGCAAATCAGCCTGGTCTTCAAAAATTGGCCCTACGGATTGATTTCTAGTATACTAAGGCGTGTCAATCCTCGCGTCTTTGCTTGCCCTCTATGGTATAATAGAAGATAGATTTATAACTGGAGAGATAGTAGTTTATGAGTTAAACTGAGTGCGCAACTGCAGTATGGACGGGACTTTTCTGGATGAAACTGGCCAATTTGATATGGAACGTTTAAAAAGCTTCTCCCATTCTTACTTATAAAGAAAAAGTGTACTTTGCTGTAGCATCAGGACGTGCCTTTGTCATTGAAGAAACATTTGCGGATGTCCGAGATGAGATTATTTTTATCGCTGAAAATGGGAGTCTGGTTCGTTTTCATGGACGAGACCTCTAATGAAGCTTGTCATGCCTAAGTTTTACCTAATCAACTTTTGAAGAGCTAAAGACTTTCACCTTATTTCGATGAGAGGAAGATATGCTTGACTGGTAAGAAAGCTTGCTATGTTTTGAGATACCTGTGAGATGAAAACCTATCTCATGTTTAGTCATCATTACAGTGAGAATATTCAAAAGTAGCCAGTCTTGAAGATATCTACCGATGGAATTTCATTCACAACTTCTTTCACAGAAGAGACAGCTGATAGAAGCTGGCGAAGCTTGGGTCAATGAACATGTGCTGGTGCCTTAAAGGCAATGACGACAGGTTTTGAATCCGGTCGACATTGTCCTTGATTATGTGGACAAAGGGAGTTGCGATTGTCGAATTGGCTAGAGAAAGTAGAAATCTGGACTATGGACCAAGTGATGGCCTTCGGTGACAATCTCAGCTGACCTTCACATGATGCAAGTTGTAGGGCACGAGTCGCACCTAGAAAATGCTCATAGAAATTTCTAGAACTTGCGCTGAAACAGTTATCGGTCCGCGCTTAAAGAGGGACCAAATCGAGTTTATCGCTTATATGGAGGGGTTACGTAATGGCAGATATTAGATGGTGCGCTAGAGCTAGATGGGACTTTGCTGACGACAGACAGAGAATTGACTGATCGTGCACGAGGCGACTTTAAAAGGCTGCGCGTGAACAGGGTGTCAAGGTGGTCCTAACAACTGGACGTCCTCTCAGGCTGTTCTTCCTTAGAAAGAGCTTGGTACAGACGCGCATGATGACGAGTATGCTATCACATTCAACGGTGGGTTGGTTCAAGAAAGAAAATACAGGTGAGATTCTTGATAAGACAGTCTTCAATTGTTGATGTGACACGTATTTATGAAGAAAGCTGACTAAAGGAATCCCTTTAGATGCAGTTTCAGAAGGAACAGTTTACGAGATTCAGTCTGACCAAGAAAAGTTTATATGCTCAGTTTAACCCGGCTCTCACTTTGTGCAACTGCTTTTGAAAGATTTGTCGAGTCAGGTAACATACAATAAATAGTGTGTCTGCCTTTCCTCCAGGAGCATCTGGATGCCTGCTATTCGGATATTTCACCAGAGTGCTGTACGTCAATATAGAAATTTTTAAATCACGCTGAACTCTTGCTAGAATGGTCGCAAAGAGATGTTCATAAGGCGACAGGAGTTATCTAAACTAATTGAACATCTGGGAGATTGACCGAGGAGTCAGAAGTCATGGCCTGCCCGGAGATGAGGCTAATGACCTTTCTATGATCCAGTGGGCCAGTCTCGGTATCCTTATGAAAATGCTGTGCCAGCAGTTAAGGCTGTGGTAAATGTGGTAACACCAATGACTAATGACGAAGAAGCTGTCGCCTGGGCAATTGAAAAATATGTACTGAAGGAGAACTAAGAATGGGATTATTTTGACCGTTTATTTGGAAAAATAGAAGAACCTAAAATTGAAGATGTTGTCAAAGAAGCTCTAGAAAACATTGATTTATCGGATGAAAAGCAGCAAATTGAGACGCTAGAGATCTGACAAAATATCGAAGTCAAAGAGCATGATGGGACTGTCGTAGCCGAAGAAATGATGAAGGACTTATTTGAAACAGAGGTTGATGTAAAGAAACTATTGTCGAATCAGTTGACGCAGTTGAGGTTTCTCGAGAAGAGTTAAATCAAACCCAAGAGGCAGATAGTCCTCAAGAAATGGACTCATGTTGAAGGCAACTTCAAATGATAGTGACGAGGAGAAAATTGTTTCAGCCTCAATCAGACGAGAAGTAGAAACAGAGTTTTGAAGAGAGGAAGCAAACAAAACAATCGAAGAAACTCCTCAAGTCCAAGAGACTGAACAAGAAAATATGACCGTAGTCTTAAGAAAAACGCGTACTGGTTGGTACTGTTTTGAATGCCTTTCTTTGCAAAATTTCCGCTCAGTCGATGAAGATGAGAGAACTAGAAGAACTGCTCATCATGAGTGACGTTGGTGTGCAGGGTGGCTACAAATCTTACGGAAGAATTGCGTTATGAAGCCAAGCTTGAGAATGCTAAGAGCCTGATGCCCTTCGTCGTTATCATCGAAAATTGGTGGAGCTAGTGTGAAAAAGACGTATATATAATGAAAATATTAACTTCAAGATGGATTAACGGTTATGCTTTTTGTTGGAGTTAATGGGGTCAGGAAAACAACTTCAATTGGTAAATTAGCTAATCGATACAAACAAGCTGGTAAAGGTTATGCTTGTTGCTGCTGATACCTTTCCGTGCGGGTGCAGGTTGCTCCAGTTAGCAGAATGGACGTCGTGTGGATGTTCCTGTGCGTTACTGGCCCCTGAGAAAGCAGATCCAGCTAGCGTTGTCTTTGATGGGATGGAACGACGGTAGCAGAAAGGTATTGACATTCTCATGATTGATACTGCTGGTCGTCTGCAAAACAAAGAAAAACTTAATGGCAGAATTGGAAAAGATTTGGGTCGTATCATCAAACGCGTCGTGCCAGAAGCGCCTCATGAAACCTTCCTAGGTATGATGCCTCAACTGGGCAAAAATGCTCTTGTACAACTAAAGAATTCTCAAAAATTACTCCAGTTACAGGATTGTCTTAACATTGATGGGACTGCCCGAGGTGTGGGTTGTTCTTGCTATCCGTGAGGAACTCAATATCCTGTTAAGCTGGTGGTTTTGGTGATCGATGATATCGGTGGTTTAACTCTTGAAAACTTTTAGAAGGGCCTTCTAGAAGGTTTGATATAGCAGCAAATCCCTGCAAGAATTCTTGCAGGATATTTTTCTATTCTAGCCGACCATCCTCACGATAGGCGAGTATCTGGTTAGTAGCTTTGTCGTGGTAGAGCAGTGGCGGTTGACGGCCCAGCTGATTACTGTGTTCTTGTACTACCCCGGCTGTCAGGTCGTTTAGTGTGCGGACGCATTTTATGAATCTAATCCAAAAGCTTAGGAGGATCTCTATTTCTCGAACTATGACCCACGATTAAGTATTTAGTTAATTAATTCGATTGTTTTGACTCTAGTAGAAATGATTGATCTTCTTAACAGTAGGCTTTTGGTTTATATTTTAAGTAAATAATCAACAATTTGTCTTCGCAATAAGTTCTGTGGCATTATAACAGGAAATGAAGTAATAATATTGAGATTCACATTTTTCTAATATGTAGTTAGGAATTAAAAAATTATTATAGTAAGCAAGATATTTTTATAGAATTAGAAATATTTCTTAATTTATTACTTATATTTGTTATAACAAGAATAGCTCACTAAAAACCATTATCAATATTATTAATTGCAATAAAAATGGATATTTATTTTGATTGCAAAATTCTAGTGGTCAGTATAATTTTTGATCTTTTTTTATAAATAACTTATTCATAATCCTATTTGAATTCTGTCAGTTGCATTCTTCTATTCCAGCTTTTATCAAATATTGATGTAGTGAATAGTAAGTTTCTCCATCTATTTTTTGCTAACCCAAATGGGTCACAACCGATCCGAACATTAGGCAGCAAAAGAAGACTTTCCACCCATCAACCCAACTGGTTCTGCTTCAAACCAACCCGTATCAGTCTCATAGTACTCTGAAGAAGTTATAATGCAACCCTTCCTCACGGTCGGAATACTGGTCCAGTTGCATACCTGTGCCAAGGGTCAGCTGTCGTATTGAAAGTGTCTGTAACGACAGTATGGTCTTTGCCGTAGTTGAACGTCCATTCTTCACTCGAGGTTGCTGTTGCTGCTTTAAGCACGGCCGTCGGTGTCGTAACGGTCAGCTCAGAAGGACACCAGTCCGTCAATAAGTTGTGTCAATCATGATGTGGTTATGGTAGCAACACCACGGTGATGTTTGCTGTTGCGTCAAACGGTAGAGAAGTTGAATTGTTGCGGATAAATATTAAATAAATTATTAATATACTATTTACTGAATTTATAAAATCAGTTTTATGTTATCCGTTAGTGTATTCCTTCATCTAATGGGTGTTATAATTTTGTTATAAAGATAGCTTGATAAATTGAGAATCATCCTAAATTTGTAAATCGGTTTGGTATATTCTCCAGTATCATGGTTTAATGAAAATGGTATTATCTATTTTATTTAGAACCATATATTCTGTCCTGCTTGTCCAATGCTCAAAACACCTTGATATTTCGGGATAATTGCTCTATGGGTATCTATTTTTATTTAAAGCCTCTTCATAATTAAAGGAAGTATGAAGTTTATTTCTACTTTTGATGTGGTAATAAATAACAAATAGTTGTTATCGGGTAGAAGTTTATCTAGCTTTTGATTTCTACTTTACGTTAATACATATATTAAAAAAATCCTGGAGTTAATTTTGATTTGAACATAAAAGTATATCCATAATTTTTTGATAGAAGGTATTTTGTTCTGTTTTCTAATCTTTTTATTATTTTTAGATATTGTAGTTTGCTGTCATTATTTTTAAATTTAGTAAACTATGACTTCGCAATCAGATTCTACAATATACTCAATAGTTCATTTAATCTTTTTATCAGGTTTATAAGTATAATTAGATTTTCAATATATTTTGATAAATTTTTTTTCTCTTGAGTATAATAACTAATTTATGGAATAAATTTCTACCATTTAAAAACACTTATTCCTGAATATTGTGTTTGTTTTTCATATTAATGGTATTCTGTTTCATCAACTTTTTTGCAGTTAAGTAATTATAGGGTTAGTTTGTCACTATCTGCAAATGCAATGGTAAGGATATCATCTTCTATTTTGTGTGTGTATTTTTGAGATAGTTTGTAAACAATTCCTTGTTATATTGTTTCTTAATGTTTTGTTGGAGGTGTTTTTGTTTTTCCAGCGGCGGGTGCTTTGGGTTCTTTTTAGTTTTCTTTTTAACAGTTGGTCGTGCAAATCGTGAAATAGTTCACACTTAATCGGCCAGTTCGTGGTGGTCGGTTGGATAACTTGGTGTTTTTTGGACTTCTCCTCACTGCCATTGTATATATGCTCGTGGCATATATACATTTAATTTCTTTGTTTTATAGTGTATTAAATCATTAATTGTGTTATTATTTTTATAAATAATGGATTTTGTAGTCACAATTTTAACTACGTAAACTTTTGAATTTTCCATTTCTACCGATTGTGATGCCCAACATCAAATATGTTTTTATTAAAGAACTGTGCTTGTAGTAATCTTCTTAAATTCAAGTTTATTGGTTAATCCATTAGTGTGAATAGCAAATAAATTGTCATGTAGTAATGCATCTTTAAAATCAATTTTTGTTCCATTTTTAGTTGGTCTAATCTTTTCTTTTCTTTTTTTGTAATTGGATGTCCGTATTGCTCATGAGTATTCCAACTAGTTGTATGTTGTATCTATCCTTTCTGTGTAATAATTTTTCAGACTATGATTTATATTGTAAGTTTTTTTAATTGGTGAAACTGGGGTTCCTTTTGTTCAAGCTGTTTTTCTTGGTTCTGAATTTGGTTTATATTTTGCAGGTTCACCATTTTTGTAGTTTTTCGGATTTTGGACCAGGGTAATTTTAGAATATGTTTTCCTCCTGAAGTCCATCTGAGGATTCTTTTACGGTTATTACAGGTACCTGGGTATTAGATAATCCGAGCGATCAAACTACTTGCGTATTCTTATAAAACCTCGCCCGTCCTTTTTCAGACGCCCCAGCTGGTACAGTTGCCGAACCACAGCAAATTATCAAACCTTATCTGCACTTCTCGATGATTTAGTCGTGGAAGTAGTGGCTTGTTACATCGCAAAAAAGTTATAACGTTTAATATTTAGAACATAGATTCACAGTAGATTTTACTAACTTTCTAGAATTTTCGTCTGGGCTAATTATTTTTGTAAGTAGAAATTTTTCTTATTAAATTTGTTGTAGTAAAGATTTTAATCCATTTTGAAGAAAACGACAAGCTCATCATCATCTTGATATATAGAATGTATATCCCATTTAATTTGCTTAATTTCACCCTTTTCAAATGTCAATATAGAAGATATTCTTTACTCTTAATATGGTTGAGATTTTATTTGTTTCCTTAAGTATCCCTTTACTTTCATCGTATATAAAAAGATATATCATATCCCTTAAAATAAAAAGTAATACATTACAATATCCTTTTCCGAATGACTCATTTGCTACCTCTTTAGTGAAAGCATGATATATTTTCGGTTGAGAAATCTTTAAAAAGTACCGTTTTCTAAAAATCTCTTATTTTAAAACTGCTAGCCATCTGTATCCTAATACTTTTAAACAGTAGTAAAGAAATCTCGTGTTATTTGGAAAATTTTGGACAGCCGTCTTGCAGCAACATTTTTAATTTGGCTTTTGTGGATTTTTGTACAAAATCATCAACAGCTTCTACGATTTTTTCCCATTGGGAAGGCCATTTTCCTTATATTTTTTGCGGTTGTCTCTCAGGCGGAAGGCTGGTATGCACTATCCGCAACCTTGGTTTCTTTCAGACGACCCTTGCCGGTGTATTCTCCGTACCACAACAGATTCCGTCCCACGGTCATCTCTCCGGACGCTGATTTGGTCGCAGTGGGTGAGTGGCTTGTTGGGACGCTTTCGCTTTCTGTTGGTCCAGTTGTGTACTCCAAAAGTATCTCACATGCCCTATAACAGATTGGAAGTTTCATGGGCTAGCAACTCATTTATTCATCTCATAAGCATCACCATAGCTTGAAAAGAAGAATCTAACTCAAAACCATTCTTTTCATTGGAACCAATCTTTTCCAGAAGTCTCTTAAATGATTTAGCAATAATGGGATCAGGTGTAGCATGAGTTTCTAAACTATCATAACAAAAACCAAATTTTTTCATTTAAATCTATACTGATATATTGACTGAGCTCTGTGTAGATGCAATCATGACCCAATCACTGATATCATCCGCCAACCTCCCAAATAACATCATCAGCTGGATATAGAATTTAGTTTGTTGGTTGCAATTCTTAAAAGTGAACTATTCTTTATCTCACAAGAAGTATCAATATTGAGAATAGCATATTCATAATTTTCTATAAAAGAATTCTAAATCTTAGCAAAGGAAAGGAAATTCTGGCTGATACTGCTTTCAAAAATTGATGGCGTATTTTTTGTTCTAATTTTTCAATTAATTCTTTTGATTTCATAAAATAATTTAGGACTGGAGAGTTTTGTTCAGTTGTTAAATTTGGTATACTATTTTAATTTAGATATGCATAGAAAATGCCATTTTCTTCATCATAACTATCAAATTCTTTTACATATTTAATTTCCAGAGGCCTGCTCATTTTTTTAAAATTTATAAAGTCTTTGTAAGCCCATTCCAGTTGCAGAACATCACTTTTTACAGTTATAGAGCCACCTTTTTTTCTTCTATTTCAATGATTTTCTCGTTGTTCGATCGAATGTTACAGTAGTTAATAAATACACATTCTAATTCCTTCCATTTTTCTTGGTTTATCTGTTAGTATTATCGGCTTCCTTTAGTGTTTGTTTCAATATCTCATCAGGAATATCTGTGCCTCTGCGTCATTATTATTAGCATTGTCTTCCCCATTTACATATACATTTCCATCAGAAAACAATTTAATACAGTTTCACACTTTCATTCATTATTCAATCCTTTAGTTTTGTTTGTTGTTTGTACGAAGAATAATCCACCAGATAGATCTGGATTTATAAAATATATCCATGTTCTCAGTTAACAAAAAATTTCTATTTACTTTTCAGGTAGATCCATTCCTAAGATTTGACCATGAAAATATATTTTCTAGAAATCATCACTCTCTTGCTGTAAATATTCAGGTCCTCCTAGAAAACCCATTTCATCTATATTCTCAATAGGATTAATTGATAAAATTTATTCAGGTTAAACTTTGAACTGATTTCATCTCCGACGATAACTCGTGTATCCTTGAATAGCATCGTCAATTTCAGTAATGTAGTCAAGAAAATAATCTTTCTTTATCATAATAAGAAAACGTAAATTGCTTTATCTTTATATTCCTTATCCTGAAAATCTGCTTTTAATTGAGGCAATTGTTACATAGATTTTCAATTGTATAAAGCAACCAATGCTAACTCATGACCATCTGTTATCACTTATTTGAATAGTCACCCAGCCTCCAACTAATACATACGGCGCTTGGGTCATTTACTAAAAGTTAAATTAACGTATCCATTTTTTTCTTTCATTTCAAATTCTCCTTTAAATTTAAGCGCATTTCTTACTCATTTTTTAATTTTGAGGCAGTGCACCTTTTATTTTTTTCTTAGGATTTAATTCGTCTCTTACGCTGCTTATAAAATCAAGCAATATTTTTGTCCTCAATACTAAATAGATACACCCAGCATCATTATGCTATTATCAAAATATTTATATGTTTCATCATATTTTCCGTCATATTAAAAATACCAGCTATCAGATGTCCTTCCTTGGTACTAGTGGTTCTAAGTCAGCGACACTTAAAGCAAGCTCCAGCCATTCCTTAGCCTGTTCATATTTTTGATGTTTATACACAACTCAAAACAAAAGCAATCTTAACCATTGTCGTTGGATGCGCCTATTGGTTACTGCTTGCACAGCTCAAATGCTTCTTTAATAACTTTTCTTGTTCTAAAAAGGTTTATTGTAAGTTCTCACAGACTAAATCATTAATCTTGATTCTAATTCTGGATTAACTGCATAATTCTGTAAATTACAGCATAACCTCAATAAAATGAAACAAGGTCAAAGTTTCCACCTTTCCTGCACCTTTTCAAGCCTATAGTTATTTGAATCTCTCATCCATGACCTGATTTCAGGCGTGATTTGGTAGAGGTCGTCTGAAAAAGGTTATCTCTACTCAACAACCCAATCGATTCCTGATTAAAACAGACTGCCAAGTTTGGGTTCGTAGTAACGTATCAAGTTGTAATGTAGATAAGTCTCCTAGTTTTCCTACACTAATATATCCGTAATCGTAGAGAGGAAATCTAGAAATAATACCTAAATATAGATTTTAAAATTCAATGTAATCATCATTATCCATGTAATAATTTAGAGCATCAATAAATTGATCTTTTGTAAAAATTTGGATACATTCATATCTAAGTCATCGTAAACGTCCATAACACATCCCACTACATAAAATATCTAAATCCATTTTCGTTTACAAAATCAGGAAAAACTTCTTTTCCATCCATTATTTTTGCCGTTATCCAAAATAACAAACCAAATCTAAATCAAGAATACTCTCATCTTCATCAGAAGAAATATATATGTATGGAAATTTGTGCGAATTTATCAGTATCATCATCATTGAATAATCTAGCAACAATCAATAACTTCTGTATACTAATTTTTCTTCTATATTTATCTAAATTCTATTTTGTTCCTTCTATGATTAAATTAACATTTTACCTAATGGTTTACCAGTGCGACTGTTTAATTTTTCCTCGTCGACCTGAAAGTCTACCCACCTCCCATATATCTTCTTCCGCCTTTTTCTTTGTTGGTCGATATAGACCATGATTTCTTCTATGGTCATTATAATCAACCAGTACCGACCTTTTTGTATCCTCATGATGATGCACGATGGTCCCTGTTTATTTTTACCTCTCAACAATTGGGACTTGAACTCATATCTCCAGATCCGGTATTTCCTGCGGCTTTTTTTGTTTCAGCACGGACGAACTAGCTTAAATCGTATTGGTAATATTGATTGCTATTAGGCAGCTGGCGATAGATCAGGTTGCCCAATGTGAATGAGAAATTTTTAAAAACACTTAGACGGCCTTGATGCTGATCAATAATCGGATTATTAAAGAACTATTTGGGATAGTCCTGTGCGAACGGATTGAGACTGTCTGCGCCCAGCAAGGCAAATGCATGCTACACCCTACGTCAGGGATTGAGAGGTCAGGTAATACGGCTTTGCTTGATTCACCCCGTTTCTGGTGGACGAGACAGTCAAGGCTTTTTATTTTAACTATTTGTTTCGCGTTTATGCTTGGAATTCGCCATTATGTACATCAGTGGCAGGTTAGCACAGATATCCATTTTTTGAGCAAGTGAGCCCATTTTCCGCTTCGCCCAATTTCTCTATTTTTGTCTTTACTGTCTTGGTACGACTGTAAGAACATATATAGGCCAAATCATATTGTGCTGAGTAATATCAATTGGCTGATCGAATTAACCAAAATATAAAATTTATCATTGTTAAATCTATAAAAGCAAAAATAATTAGCTACCTTGATGTTTGATCATTGCCAGATAAAGCATCACTTTTAACTTTTCCAGATTTCAAGTTTTAAATATATACATACTGTCATTTATTGAAAGCGTTAACAGATTGCCTCATCTCACTGTATGGTTATTATAAGACGTTAGAAAAATACTAAAAGAAAAATTTAAGGATTTTATAATAATTGTAAATATTATTTACTCTCCATTTACTTCTCTGTAACTGCGTAATTCAATACTTGTTGCAACTACTGTATAGTACTCTTTAATCATTACTACCTTGAGCAAACAGAATCGTCCTCTTTCACTGCTTGATGTTAAACTAATGTTACTGATTTCTCCAGAAGTTTTTATAGAATGATAATCCGCTAAATCTTATTAACAATTGATATTTATCAATATTTAACGTCTGTTTTGAACCATTTCATATACCTTTTAGCCCAAAATAGGCCTTTTCTTTATTTACTCAGAAAATAAACTGCTTAAATTGGATTGGGCAATGGATGTCCATTTTTGCTGTTATTCTAGCCATTTAAATTCCAACCTTGATTCAAAGATACAAACATATGGTATTGATATAATTTGAATGCTGAGTTTTATTCCATTAGTGGGCATTCTTTTCGAGAATTTGAATTTCTTCATCTGAAATCCAATAAGTACTACCTGTTGATATAAAGTTAGCTTTTAAATTTCTCCTGGATGTTGGTTTATGATAATAAAGGCGCACTTTGTTACTTAAAACCAAAGATATTCATTGTTTTAACTGTAGTATTTAACTATTGTGCGTTGTTAATCCATCAGGGTCTGAGAGTTTATTTATAAGATCTCGCTTTTGTTGAATATCATCTAATCTAAGTTTCACTAGGAGGTAAGATATAAAAATTGCCATTTTTATATAGTCTTGTATGGATTCATTCAAAAATAATTCAAGGAAACGAATAAAATCTTTCTTTAAAAGCATCATACTGAAAATTCAACATATGATTCCATCAGATGCAACACTAAATTCATGAATAGATGTTTAGATTCTTTTTCTTCATATTTTAATATGATATCAAATAAACGTCTTTTATTTAGTAGTTCTTCTTTAACAAACAGAAATGCCTGTTTATGATTTTATTTGTTGATTATTAATTGAAAAATATGCTTTGTAAACTTCATTTCTTCGACTTAGTATTGTGTAATTATCCATTAAACGGAAAACATTTTTATTTAAATCTTCCATAGTTTTGTCTCCAGTTTACTGATATAGATTATTTTATAGTGAATCGATGAGTTGATTCTTCTTTGCAAGTTACATAATCTCTATCTCTGCCACTCCCGCGAGATACCAACCGATATGATGTGGAACTAGTATTCTGTGGGATTGTTGGTTGTAATTTCTGAGTATAGATAGATGGAATTTGTAGAAGTACTTTCACGAGTATTAGCCCATTCAATGTTTTGATTTGACGAATGAATGTGTCGTCCATGATTGGTTGACTGTCTCAAGCCCATTCCTTTGAAGTTTTGCCATAGTTAGCTTCGATATTTCTACTTGTGTTGTTAATCTAAAGATGCAGATAACCAGAAGTAGTATCTTACCATAAGCGAGGAGTTAACTGATATTACTATTTAAACCTGATCGATAACAACTCCTTTCGTTATTATTTCTTCAAGCCCCAAAAGTCAACCCTAACTTAAGTATCTGGCAAAGACATGAAATTCTCCCACCCAATAGCTCCAACGTCTGATTCAAACCGACCTGCACTGGTGGATCGTTGTACCTGAAGGCTGTAATGCAGACCACAACGGATTGCCACTGGCGAAATGAGGACGCAGGAGACGTAGACGGAATGAGTAGAAGAACACAATGGTAAAGCTTTATGTATAAATTAAATTTTTCAGGATATTTTATTGCTATATTTTTACCTTAAACATATCTAAAACGTCGTTCAATAGTTCAATTCTCCATTTCTCATTTTGATGATTTAGAAAAGGTTTTATGATTTCATATGTATTATCAATTGATCAAATTGATAGTTTCTTTGATACTTTGTTAATGATGTTAATGCTCCAGCAAGAGCAACTTCAAATTTCCTGCGTATTAAACCAATCAATCGCTTTTTCAAAACAGCGGTTCTGGAGGATACTTTTCAGTTACAAATTAATGTTCCCTTTACACCTTTAAACCTGGTTGTTCTATAAATTTAAGATAATAGGGAACTTCTACTATCCTTTTTTCTTGCCAACTAAGACAATGTGAAGTTTATCCCAAACTGGTAAGTTGTGTTCTTGCAAGAGCTTGAATTAAAAATTATTTGACATTTGGCCTCCTAATTTTCTCCATGGTGCTGGCCAATACCGACTGTTGCCGTTGTAGTCGAAGCAGCCACGCCATTGTTGCGGCGCGCGAACGAGGATGCAGTCTTATCGGCAATATTGGGATGCCGATTTGGTCACAGGAAGTAGTGGGTTCGTTGTCGGCTTTCGCCGCCCTCGTTGGTCCGTTATGTACCCGTGCCAAGGGTTCGTAGCTGTCGGGGGCCGGTGGATATAGGTACCTGCTGTCCGAATGGATTTCCAGAGATGCCGTCGTCCCAAAACGAATCCAGTGATTTTTATACGTCCAGCTTCTTTCGTTTTTTAGACGACCCTGACTACACTGTTGCATGCAAATCAGCCCATGTTTACACAGAGATATAATAAAGATATCAAAATATAGACAGAGTAGTAAAAGTTTTAATATATCTTTAGGCTCTCTTCTTGGTAAAATTCAAATAACTTTTGCATATTTTTTATAAGAGCGATTCAATTGCTTTCAAAAAATTTACAACTATTTCTGATTTTCTCTAATAGTAAAATTTATAGAGTCATAATGAGAAAGTTCTAGCCTGGACAACAAAATAATATCATCACTATTTTCTTCATCTTCCTCAAAGTCATGGTAATTTCGAAATTTTGATATTTAATTTTGGAGAAATAAAAAACTAATTTATCGTTTTCCATAATAAAATCTAATATTAACTTGTAAAAGAATCCTGATTTATTAATTTTATAAGCAACAGAATTACATTCTTGTGAAATACTCGTCACCACAAGGTTTAATTTTATAATCATGTTCAGCCTTATCTAATAATCTTTGTATTCATGAGATTGAATAAATTTATGATTTCTCAATCCCAGTACTATGTGTTGGTCTTTTCAGCCATTAATACACTACCTGTGTGGGAGGGTTGGTATGTAAGTATCCGTTACCTTTGGTTGACTTTACGCGTGCCTAGATGGTATTTGACATACCAAAGAGATTGGCCTTTATCTGTCATCTCTCGATGCTGATTTGGTCGCAGTGGAAGTAGGGATTGTTGTCGGCCTTTTCTCCTGCCTTGCTGTCCAGTCGGACTTGTGCCAAAGGTTCGTGTGTACTGTAATGCCCTATGTCAGGATTGCTCATGGTACACGACTTGCTACATTATATGTATCCTTATCATTATCTGAATTGTCAGATAACGATTTTTATATAAGAAGAAGGTCGTCTGAAAATCATTTCATACAACCATGTAAGTTAGAAATTTATTGTAACTATTTTTTCACAGATTATTTTCTTCCCAGTATTGTTTGTAGAAAGATAATGCATCAAGTGTAATAAATGATATAACTCTACTATTTCTTATCCTTTTAGTTTATTAATATTATTAAAATTCAAAATAATTTCTTTTCCTTGAACTAAACTTAAATCTCTCTATGCATTCGTCCAAAGCATCTAGATTTGAGCCAAAATAGTTGGAAAAATTAAGTTCTGATTTAATGTATTTAAAAAATTTTTGTTTTGTTTTAATGTTAATAAATTTATATCTATGATTTTTTTTGACATTCAATGCAACCTCTATGATTCCTGGGCAATAGGTTCATATTTGCAGAATTACATGATTTTTCCATTTGCCAGCAGAACTGTTATTCGGTATAGATATAGCTTGTAAATTACAGCCACACCCTGTGTCATAATCTAAATCGTCAGTTTTCCCCACAAACTCATCTAAGAAAAGATATATTTTCTTCTATATCTACTTGAATTGGGATGTTTATTTGGTTAAATTTACATTAAATGATCCATACCACATCCATGATCGATTAGTTTCGTTAATATTCATCTTTAAATTCTGATGTTCATTGAAGAAACAATCTGCAATGTACTATTTTTGACTATGAATGATGGTTTTATCATATAATAAGTAATTTTCCGTTTTAGTATTCCACTCAATAATATCACCTAAAGAGATTTCTTTGCTATAAAAAGGAATATTATTTATTTTAAGATAGCCTCTTCAGTCTTCTTAAGTGCTTTCATAGATACTGGAGGATAACCATCAATTACTTCTCTAGATTTAGCTTTCATTTCATTACCTTAAATAACCCAACGCTAACTACTGTGGAACTTACTTTAACAATTCGCACTTTCTTAGTCAAACTTTAGTAATATTCTTTATAAGAATCATACATTCATTCTTCCAAAGAACTAATATTTTCATAGTAATATTTATTTCTTTGTCTTTGAGAATATCCTCTTGAGTCAGACATATCAAACTATTTCCTTTTGAATTCTCCTAGATTTATATAACTCTAAAACTATTTCATCATTATCGTCGTATATCAGAATATTTTTACTTTAAAAGTAGGCTGAATACACTAAAAATAGATTGTCTTCAAAATAAATATTTAAATCCCACTTTTAAAGAAATTTTATCATTTAAAAGCTGTGCGTATCTCTTATTTTCTGTAAAAATGTTCAATGTGTATTAGATGCAAAGCTGATAAGCGTTGTGCTTCAGCAACCTAATTGGCTTTCGGTCCAGATTGGACGGATCTTTAGTGAACATATGCCACCAGGCGGAACATATCGCCGGTGCGCACGATATAGCGTTTGCTCATTGTAATCTGAGTGAAGAATGGCGCATCAGCCAGACTGGCTTTGGTGGCGGTATGGGAGCAAAGTATGCCCTTGCGTCTCAGGAAGTTATAAATAAAGTTGGATAGTATTTGTTATGTGTTTCGACACTAATTTCCTGGTTAAAATTCTGGATTAATTTTAAAAATCAATGATTAAGTTGATTTGAGTAGTAGTTAAATATCGTACTTTGGTTTCTTAGACAATATATAAAAAGTCAACAACGTAACCATATAAAATGAAATTGATAAATTAGATATATTTTTAAACAGGGAGTGGAAAATACAATAGTTATTAGTATAAAGCTGACTCTAGGATCAGTATTGAGGAAAATCATCAGTATGTTATCTCAATCCAAGTTTTCAGTAGATAGTTGCATTATAGAAATATATAAAGAGTTATCACTATCATCAAAACTTATGATGTTTTTATCAACTTTGAAAATTGGAAAAGTAGTCCTAATTTTTCCTCTAGATAATTTCGTTCTTGTATATATTCTACTAGAAGAAATTTTTCAAATTCACAATATACTCCTAAGTCTGTGACAAACTTTTGAAAAATATATTCTACAAAAATCATAAATGATATTGATTTCATCTTTGGTTAAAGATTGCAGTAAATTAAATAGTTCACTCACTTCTCCTTGGGATAGATTAGAATAGCTAAATAATTCTAGTGAAACAATCATTATCTATACTAGGGTTTTTCTATTGAGCTTAGTAAAAGTGTATTTAAATGTAGGCATCTTATGTTTATCTGACATTTGATTTTTAATTAATAAAATTAGATTGTTTTTATCATGTCTTACTTTTCCTACATTTTTAGGTGGCACCATTTGATTGATTTATTATCTATATTTACGTTTTTAAAATTATTTAATAGTTTTACTATCTTCTCTTTTATTTTGCTGGATGAGCATTGCAATTCTAACGGCATTTCTCCAAATTCATTTTGTATATTTTCTTTATCAGATCCATTATCAAGATACTTCACCATTTCTATATTTCCAAACATGCATGCATAATGTGTATATCCTAAGTCCCCTTTCTGAGATCAATCAATGCCCCATTTTGAAGAAATACAAGAGCATCATTTAAAGGAATTATTTCTAGCTGCAATATGTAAAAACTGATATCATACCTCTACTTTGATTTACATCTTCAATGTCACCCAAAAATCAGGATGCGTTTCATATTTTTTAAAAATACATAATAATTCTTTTTCATTAACAATACCTATTGTTTTAAGTTGATAAATTTAATATCTGGATTTATTTATTACTCGTGACACAATATTCTTTTATACTCTTTAGATTGTTTTAATCTGTTTTACGTTCTTATCTTTTGAGCATGTCTGTCCAGCCGTATTCATAGGAGGTTTTGGCTAGATTGTTACGGAATAAATATTTCAGACGACCTAGAGGATTGAGGGTCGGCGAGAAAAGTAGAAAGTGTGTGCATACTGAACATATCCACGTCCTAACTGGAGGTTTTGTCGAGCAACGGCTTGCTGATTACAGGGTATAGATTACTAATAATGTTTTTCAAGCAATTCTAAAAATTATCTCAATCGCCGATCTCTTCATCAATAGAGTCGATATTATGATTACAATCTTTTTCATCCAGAATGATACTATCACCAGAAGGAGTATTTGCAATAGGTAAACCATATTGCTAATCGAATATATATCAATGATGAGTTAAGTTTATAATCAGACTTAAAAGACGAAAATGATCAATAACTGTCTTATTACCTTTTATTCTAACTTTGGTGGAACCCTCCATTATTTCTAAGTATCAACATAATCTGTATCAATCTTAAAACCTAATTTATCTTGAAATTCAATAATATCTTTTGATATTTAGGTTACTTGAATTATATGCTTCGTAAACTTTTAAAGTCCTTATCTGGCAAAAATTCCATAATTTTTCATCTGTTGTATGCTTCTAGGCTTAAACCAGATTTTTAAATTTAATATTCACTTTCAAATCACTCCTATTGATAATTTTACTAAGTTATTTAACACTTTCCTTTTCCCTTCCGTGTTTTGATGTTGAGCCACACTACCTGCATGTTCACAGACTTATGTATATCTTTAGAAGTAGTCTCATCCCTCCCTGTCATGATGCCACACAAACCCTGAGAGCTTTCACCATGTTATCCTTTGCTGTTTTAACGCGTTATTTAATCAATTTTATTTTCAAATCTCATAAAAGTCATCCTGTATATTTAATGAAGAATATTATCATTATCAATAATATATATTTTTCATATAGAAAATAAATAAATCGGCCAACTCATCTGTAACTGACAATCTATTGCTTCATACTCATCATCTGTTAGTGGTGAATCAATATATACATAGAGAAACAATTCTTGGTCATATCAAACGCAATAAGTCTGACTTTGTTACAAATTGCCCCAAGAAATGCATACTTAAAATAATTTCTTGTTTCATAATTAATTTCTCAATAAAATATAGAATCTATGTTATATCAGGCAATGTAGGAACAATATGGGCTCTTTTTGGATGAATGAATTATTCCCCATTCTGTCAGGTCTTATCTCTGATCCTTATCAACAACTTCCAATATCATAAAATGAACTTTCTCTTTATTTTTGACTAATACTTTTACTACTTTGAATATTGCCTTGATGAAAAGAATCAAATAAATCCTGAGGATTTGCAGTTAGAATGCTCCAACCAGTGATAAAGTTATTATGCCCCGCAATATGTCTACCCTTTTTCCCATATGAAAGATAGCCCCAACGGGTCAACCCACCCGTATCAGGTTCGTAATGCCTGAAGAAGTTGTAGTGCAACCACGATCTCTTCATCGAAGTAGTGGGTTTGTTGGCCGCTTTTCTCCGTCTGTCGTTGATGTGGTTTAGATACGGTAGGCTATGCGTACCCGCAACACCTTACGTCAAGATTGAGGGTTTTGTGCGGGCTACGGCTTGCTAGTTAAGTAGGAGCAAAAAGCAAATAGTATTAAGTATATTTTCTAATATTTGTCGATACTCTTTTCCATTTGTCTTCTATGAATAATGTTGATATAAATCATTGTCATCATGGTGGCTAGTGAAGCAAGTATCTACGCTGAAATAATCATTTACATGATCTGTGTAGAGCTTGCAGTTTTGTTAATGTTGGGTAATTCAACTAGTAGCTCTTGGCATAGCTCCTCATTATGAATTTTCAAATAATTCATGACAAAAAGTGCCTTCAATTTCATCATTTTCTTGTTTTTCTAATATATTCATTTATATTTCTTTTGATTAAAAGAGGTCCAGTCTTTTCTTTTTAGCTTTTTCCGTTTTAGATGGATTTAAGGAGCCATTCGTATTAAATACCCCCTTCGATGAGCCACATTTATTAAATGCCTCATAATGATCTTTATGTGATTATCTAAGTAAAAGTAATCTCCTTTTTAAAGGTAGTTCCTCAATCGTAGTTTTTCGGTAAATTTAAATATTTGTGCTCCTTGGAGAAGTCTTTCCTGTTCGTTGTGCTGCTCCAGATTGTATTGCCTTAGCAAAGGATCGGGAGGTCCCAATGGGTCAAACCACTTTTTACAGTTCAGTGCAAACCAATACAGATTATCCCACCTTCCAACCCAATCGGGTCTTGGTTGATAAATCTTCCACATTCCGGCTCGTAGTACCGGAAAAATTGTAATGCGACCCCGTTTTCACGGTCGGCATGACTGGTTCTGCAGGCGGAAGGGTTGGTATGCGACATCCGTTACCTTGGTTTCCTCTTTCAGACGACCCCAACCAGTGTAGTTGCCGAACCACGAGGTTGCCGTCCTTATCGGTCATCTCTCAGGATGCCGATTTGGTCGCAGTGGAAGTAGTGGGCTTGTTGGCCGCTTTCTTGAAGATTTCGGCTTTAACCAGTTGGTCATGCAGATCGTAGAAATAGTTTTGCACTTCGTCGTCGGTCAGTTCGCGGTGGATGAGTTGCCGAGGTCGTCGTAGTAGTAACTTGTGCTGTTGTAGGTTTTCAGGCGGTTGTCCGGGACGGTAGGTATATTGTGGTCGGACAGGATATTGTGAGCGGGCTACGGCTGTGTACAAGGACTAGTATTGCATAATTTGTTGTTTTAATTTTTGGTCAAAAAGAATTTTCCAGGAAGATCAAATCATGCTTTACTAAACAATCCATTATCATTTTCTAATACTTTTTATCAAACAATAAAATATTCTGTATTAAAAGGATCATTTAGTGGTAATTCATTCTTGTTTATAATAAAAATAGCGGTTATTCTTTAAAAACGAAAAAGCCTCTGGATAAAGTGCTAAATATTTTAAAACTTCTTTTGCTACCAGAATGGAAGGCCATAATGTAGTTGGAATACAATCTTGTTTACCGTGCTGATACATCTGGATAGATGTTTTGCATCATTCTCAGATTCAGGTAATTTAATGGTATCTCCATAAGGAAATGAGGTAATAGGGGCCTTAAAAATTCCCTGCGAGATAGATGGTTGGACAAATACTAAATCATATGGATTTGACGATTTATCATAAGGAGGAACATTTTTGGGAGAAAAATTCCCATTTCAAATTGTATGCATATGGGTGAAGTGACCCCCTCGAAAGTACTGAGAATTGCTAAGGATATTTCACCTAAACATATTTTTCCTTTTTAAATTTAATCCTATCTTTTAGAAAATTAGCATCAGGAATATTTAAATTATTTTTGCGATATTCAATAAGACCTGAATAAATTCTTTACTTTCTCATAATTATCATCCTTAAAATCAATCTTTGAATACTAAAGTCATAAAGCGAGCAACGCCTTGCACGGTGCTACATCCGTTTACTTATCCTTATTTGTTGAAACCATGTCTGCAGCCTTCGGATATTTTTCCTCCAGCATTGTACAGTCTTTTCAAATTGATACCCTAATCTGACCTTCGTTAATCGTCTTGTATTATATTTTACCTCAATAAAATAAATTTTCCCAGGCATACCTTTGTCAGTATTTTTGGATAAAAATCATAGGAAGGTCGTCTGAGGTGATTTCAGACGACCTTGATGTTCGGTTGAGTCTCGACCAACGCATAGTCTAGATCTTAAAGAGGCTTGTTACGCTTTAAATATATTAAATCTTGATAGATTAGCTCCTTTTGATTGAATATGTTTTATAGCTAATTCAAGTTCATTAAATTCATTAAAATTCTTCTATCTCATAATCTTCAGCCTGATCCAATTTATTTTTGGTACTGTATAGTAATATGTGCTATAGAGTTCCATTATTTTTCTTAATAGCAAATACTTGATAAAACAACTTTCTCCATCAATTTCAATAAGTTCATCATATCCTTTTTGTTTTGTAAAATTATTTAAATTTAACATATCTATTCTCCTATAATATCAATACGCACTTGTTTCCCATCCCGTAATAATCCTCGAACCAGGTCGCCTTTATCATCAGTCATTTCACGTGGGATGCCGATTTGGTCTGCAGTGGAAGTAGTGGGCTTGTTTGCGGCTTTCAACGTCTTCGGTTGTCAGTTGTGGACTTGTGCCAAGGGTTCGTGTGTACCTCACATGCCCTACATCAGGATTGGAAGTTTCATACGGGCCACGGCTTTCTAACTCAATCTAGTGGTTATTTTTACTATTATTATCATTGGTATCTCAATATTTTTATGTCCGAATAATAAATCTAAAATTTGAGATATATTCTTTTGAGTCGAGAATTCTCTAGGATTTTTTATGTTTACGAAATTATCAATTTCAAGTTGTGTAAATGATTTATTAGTAAAATTGTAGATAGTGGGTATTTATATGAGGAAGGATTTTTAAAAATATCCTCTATTGCTAAATTACTTCCAAAATAATAATTTTTCATTGGTAACACATAATTATCGAATATGCAATAATTATCTCATTTATTTCATTTTCGGATGTTTCTGGATATAAAGAAATAATGCCAAAATCTTTAAAAATAAATTAAATTTTCCAAGTTCTGAGACCATGTACTTTAAAATTACTTGGTGTGTCATTCTCATCAAAAAAATTTCGTTTATTTCAGGATAAAATTTTGGGATAGTTGTACTTAATTCTATAAATTTTTGGTCTAGAATATTTTTCTCATTTATATAAGAAACGATAGAAAATGAGCATAATGATCTCAATTTTTACATGCTTTCCTTTTTAAATTGGAAATTAATTTTTTTCCAAAATGTCATTAAAAAGTGAAATAATACAATCGTGTTTTTAAATGAAATATGGTTAGCTTCTAAAATGAGCAGAAGCTATTTAATATTTTTCTTCATTTTTATACCTCAATAAAATAAATGTTATATCACTTCCATTGACATTAACAACTTTTGCCTTTAGAAGTTAAAATAGTTCCTTCTCCTTTTCTTGATGTATTTGCATTTGCACAACGACCAGCTGGTCATGCAGGTCGTAGAAATAGTTCTGCACTTCGTCGCCGGTTAGTTCGCGGTGGATGAGGGTTGCCGAGGTCGTCGTAGTAGTAACTTGTGCCGTTGTGGTTTTCAGGCGGTTGTCAGGGGATGGGAAGGTCGTCTGAGATTTGATTTTTGAGACGACCTTGATGTTTTGTTGGTCTCGACCAACCTACGCTTGCTATAGTTCGTTATAGTATTTAAATGAATGAATTAAAAAGAAATATCATATGCTTCGTACAAATACGTTTGGATTTTATACAAGCAATTTTTATGAGTAAATTTTACTATACTATCTTCTTTATCTTTAAAAGTAAAAGCACTATCAAATATAACCCATTCAACATCATTAATGAAAATTGATGTTTCTTCTAATGGCTGATATTTATGATGACCATCCACTATATTTTATATGAGTATCAATGTGTGATTCATCATTAATCCAATAAGCTCTGAATATAAAAATCTCACTAGTGTCTAGTTTGTGTACTGCAAAAAGTTGGTAAAGGTTCGTCTCCTAAAATAATAGTTTGTACACCTTCTACAGCTAAAACAGATAAATAGTTATGCTGAGAGCAAGCTAAAGAATAATGCTCTTCTGGTTTTAAATCTACACAGCCCTGCCATATATTGGCATCTGATTTGGGTAACATGACTAATGGACCACCATAAGTGTCAATATCATGTGTTTTAAAAAGATTCATTGCAAAACCTCTATGTATTAAAAATTTGAAATTTTAGCTAACTAAAGTTACTTTCAAGAATAAACATTGAGGATACAGATCTTGAGACTCATTTCCTGGTAGCCAATAATAGCTGGTGATCTCCTACGAAAATTTCCAGTTTTAGTTCCAGGATCAGTGGCACCACAAGTATGGCATATACCAATTTTTATTCAATGCGTTCTTCTTGAGTGAAATTCCTTTCAGGTCCTCTAGCAGAATAGATCGCTTCTTCAAATGGGCCAATTCCCTACCGTCGGTAATTGTTCTAATGTGAATAATCCTAAAAAGTCTACCCAGCTTTTTGCGTATTCGGTGCAAACCCTGTACAGATTCTCCCACCCCACAACCCAATCGGATCCTAAGTTACAAACCGACCTGCATCAGGCTCGTAATACCTGAAGAAGTTGTATGCAATCCGTTTCTTTTGTTCGCATACTGGTTTTTGCAATCGGGAGGGCTGTTATGCGCTATCCGTTACCCTTGGTTTCCTCTTTCAGACGATCTTAATGTATGCGTTAGGGAGGAGGCTAATTATTTACGCTTGTTTTAAATATCCTTCTTTTTAATAAAATATCCTGAAAATTTCATGGCCAAAAACCGTCATCAAATTTAGAGTAAACAATGTTAAAAATGCCTTTATAATTAAAAATCAGATGAATATTCATGTAACCATGAGAAATTTTCTAAATTTAAGACTGGATAATTTTTAAATGTATTTTTCATATTTCGACCTATAAATACATATGTTAGGTATATAAAAACTATATAGATTATGAAATTCAGTACTTATATCCGGGTATGTTATACATATTGATAAATCGTTATCTATCAGAATATCTTTTTGCCATTAAATTATATTATTAATGTAAAAATATTGCAGTATTTAAAAAGAACAAATTCAACTGTTTTGGGGAGAGTATTTTCAAAAATGGTTTTTCTCTTCCAGTTCTAGTAATCAAGGGAATTTCTTCAAATTCAACAGGATGCTTAGTAATTTAATTATTTCATCATACTGATACGATTTTTCAGTTTTTGCTAACGTTGTTAATAGTTTTAAGTATTCCATTATGTATTCCATCCATGGCAAAATAAGAAATCTCTATTATCTTTAGAGAATTGGGGGATTCATCGATGTTTATCGTGAGTAGTGCGGTTGGTTTTACTGGCTTTGAAGACGAAAGCAGGTTTACGGTTAAGGTGTACGTCAAGAAACTATTTAAATTCTTCTAATAATTCTTTTCTTAATTCCGCAAATTCATCCGATAAATTATTTTTAAGTTCAGTATAAATTTCATCATCGATTTTACTTTGAGTGAATAGTGTCTTTTTCAATATAAGGGATAACTTTTTAGAACTGAGTGAAATTAAAAATGCAATAATTTCATTGTAAATATAAGATTTTTCATTAAATTGGCTTAGTTTATGTATTAGTAAATTTTCAATTGATTCTGATTTATAATGTTTCCTTTTAATCCATACAATACCCATGAGATAATTTTGTGATGCTTGCTGTTTAAATTTTTATAAGATATTCTTTTATATAACTCTTTTTGGGAAATATGCAGAACTAAATGCAATAGAAATAATTATAGAATATCTATTTATATTCCAAATAGAACTAATATTATTTTCTATAGTGCAAAACTCTTTCTCTCCTAGATTATATTTTTGAATAGATGTCCTAAAGAAAGATATTGCAGATGATTTCACTTTAATACTTTTTGTCATTTTTGAATAGAGTAAAATTAATATAGAAAATTTCTTTCAATTCCGTAGTGTTAAGTTTTTCTTGCATTTGTCCCAAGATAAAAATTTGCAATTTCTCGATATTTACTATATCGACTTTGATTAAAGAGGGATATTTCTGATTATATCAATAATCTCTTTTATACTGAAAAATTGTAGTCTTTTGCTGCTTCATATTGAATAATAGTATTAGAATGTAGTAGTTTTTCTAATAAGTCATTGATTGATGAATCTTTCTTCTAAAAAGCATCAAAACTTGAAATTCTATCATTTACCATATTATTTTTCCTGTTACACTTATCATTCAGAATGCTGAGAATGGCAACATCTAGCTTTTTGAGTAGATTTAGCTTGTTTGGCAGATATTTGCCCACAATCAATTAATTCTTGCAATACTTCACATTTATCTGGTTTTTGTTTGTGCTTTGAAAAATACTCATTTATTTTTCATAAACTTGATTAGCAACCCCTAGTATCTACTTGATTTCCATTTGCTGCCATCATTACTGTATCAAGAGCTCCACTTTTTCATAAATGATATCTATACCTAAAGTTACAAGCGCAGCTTTACTTAACACAATCAATTCAGGAGCAATAAGGGTATTACAAAAACTGCCAAGCCTTGGGGTCGATCCATATTTGTACGTTCAGTGTAAACTGATATAAATTTTCCCCACTCATCAATCCAATCGGATCCTGATTCACAAACCGCCCGCATAAGGCTCGTAATACCTGAAGAAGTTGTAATGCAGTCCAGTTTGACGGTCGGCATACTGGTTTTGCAATCGGAAGGGCTGGTATGCGCTATCCGTTACTTTGGTTTCCTCTTTCAGACGGCCCCAGGCGGTGTATTCGCCGTACCATAAGAGATTGCCGTTGAAATCGTAGTGGTAGCGGATGGTTTCTGAACGGGCAGGTACAGCATATCGTACTGCACATCGCGCCAGTCGGTTTTCAGGCAAATCGTTTCGGGCGTTCTCTCTTCTAGACGGAACTTTCCATTGGTGCTGGCCGTTTTTCGTTGTAGACGAAGCAGGTAAGGAGTAAGCGTATAGAGGCAAGGTCGCCTGAAGGTTGACTTTCAGACAATCTTGATATTTTGTTGGGTCTTGACCCAACCTACGCTGTACTAGAAACATTTACAGTTATTTGGATTTTGATTAGCTTTATATAGTTTGAAGGATTTAAAATTAGCAAATTATAAAAAGAATTCAGATTTAAAAATGAATGTATTTAAATCTCTCTTCCATAACTTAATGCTCTTAGAAAAAGTATAATGATATAGCTGGCTCTTCAGATAAAAACATGCAAAACTTTTTCGATTGGTAAAACTTCCAAGTCATCCATTCCTTCAAAAAGCTAGAGTACAAGTTTTGTTTGGTTGGTATCTAGACGAATAGTCCAATATTCTGATATATCTAAATCATTTCCTTCTGATTCTTGTAAAACAATCCAGTTATGGATTATGTAATTGCTTTCTTAAATCTTCAATATGATATTTCATAGTATATTTTCCTCTAGTTATACTACATCCGGGTCGTAGGCGTAGTGGCAGTTAAGTACTGGTACAAAAAGGTCGTCTGAAAATATCGAATCTTACTTTTTGGTTTTTCTTTAGGATTTAATTCTTTCTTTACGTTGCTTATAAAAGTGCCAATATTTTTGTCTTCCATAGAGAAAGGTGTGTAACGTAGCTCATTATAAGTTAGGTCAAAAATATTTATAGGCATTTTTCCATATCACCTAATTCGTAATAAACGATTCCTGTCCATATAAACACACCTGCTGCAGGTTCATCTTTTTCGTGCCTCAAGTGCAATTAACATCCACTCAGAGCTTTGGGATAATCACCTAATTTTTATAGCTTCCTGAAATACCACAAGCAATCGCAGAAGTAGGTTCAACAAATTGAGTGGCTGGTTTAGGTAAAGTTCCCATGCTTGATTCAGAATATCAATGCGTTCCTCCGGTGTAGTAGCATCATTTGAGTTACATACAAAAATCATTGATTTGTTTGTTTTAATTCATAATTTACTTGATCTAAATACATAATTTCTCCTTCTTATGTGCATCTTTAAAGAGTATTATTACCATGTTGGTCCAGTTATGTACCTATGCCAAGGGTTTCGTGCGTACCGCACACCCTACGTCGGATTGGAGGTTTCATGGGGCTACAGCTTGCTTTTTAAGTTTTATAAGAATAATATTATGTATCAAGAAATGGCAGTTAGTGTTCTGGCTTTAAAGTTAGTAGTGAGATTGTTTTTCCTTTAGTATCGCAGAATTCAACCTCCGTATGCTTCATAAGGTTTGAATAAACTTCTACAATTTGCACCGATGTCTCCCTGTTGTAAATTAAAACCAGGAAGATCTCGTTGCAATTTGACTACTTCTAAAAGTGAATATTTCATTAGAAACTCCTTAATAATTAACTATAAAACATATGTAGTTGCCTTTGGAGGTGTACTCCTGAAGTAATCGCGTTCCGTCCACCGCGAGTTCGTAGGCGGTTTTGGCACCGAGTCCGTCGATGTAGGCGGTCAGGTCGGTCGAGGGCAGTCGTTTTGCCTCTCCCCAGCCTTCTCCCACGAGAGAAGGAGTAGATGTTGGGATGGAAAAAGTTCATCCAACACTTCTTTGATTTATATATAATCCCAATAAAAAGTCTGAATTATTTAATTCCTTCCTCTCTTCAAAGAATAAAGAAAAAGGCAAAGAAAAAGTTTTTCCAATATTTTTCTTTTAAATTTTTCTGACATCTAAATGCTCCTGAATAATTATAATTGGAAGACAATAAAATATCCTTATCTGAATTAGTATATACCTCCAGTGAATAATCATCTTCATCTAATACTGAAATCTGGGTAAACAATTTCATCCTGAATTTCCCAATCAACTATTCTTACTAAATAATGAGACTTCGTTCGTCAATAACTCACCTTTTGTATTGACAAAAATTGCTTACTCATTCCAAAAATCATGATCAAAAACCCATATTTTTTATAAATTCCCAAAAACGATGCTGACATGATAAAGAAATCATTATATGGAAGAAAATCAAAAGTAACACCTCTTGCTTTCTAAGCAGACATAAACCTTTTCAGGCATTGGAGGAATTTCTTGTCCCTTTACGAACCAACTCCATGGAAAGTCAAAAATCAGGATGCGTAGGGTTGAATTCCTCTGATATCCCTAAGACTCCACTACTTACACGTAGGTAACCCCATTTTTGCTGCTTTATCCATGCTTTTGTAGGGCATATCCCCATACTAGTAATTTTTCATAATATCCTCCTAATCTAATCGTTTGGGTGAGTTGGTAGATGAACATCCTCCAACAGATATGGACTGACTCAAACGTTTTATAAATCTTTCTTGTAAATCTCGTACACGCTGTCGCACTTGTACCTGTAATCGACCATGATGTGTTGCGGTAGGCGAAACCGCGTGCGTATAATTCTGCGCACACCCTAACATTAGAATTGAAGGCTTCATGCGAGCTATGGCTTGTTACACTTACTATATATACACGACGCTACGCCAGTTTATTAATCATCAGGATTTTCTTCTAAACAATTTAAAAACTCATCAAATGATTTCGCAATAATAATTGAATAAAAATTAGCTTCTCTTGATATATTTTCACTCCATACATCCCTTTACATAATAAAATAATCTGCCAACTATCTTTTTCTAAACAGAGGTAATTCCTCCCCAATCAAAAAGCAAAAAGAATTAAATTCCTAGGTAAGTCATTAAGTTCCCAATCATTTATTGTTCTTCCTTCCAATGTAAAATCTGGATCATCTTCAAACTGCTTAGAATATTTCATTGGAATGAAGTCGCGAATTTCAATATAGTCAAAATCGATAGTATCATTGACAAAACAAGAAAGAGTAGGGAGTACCTCCATTCCATTTGAAGTAATGTGACTTGAATGAAGCTGGAAAAGATACTTCTAATTTTTCAACTTCATTTAAATCATTTTCAGATAAATTTTTATCGCAATCATAAAAACTAAGCATAACAATCTCCTTTAACAATTTAACAAGCACCAGTTTTTCTTCTCCATTCTCTTTTGGAGCGGTTTTCCTACCCTCAATGTTATTTTTATAAATTTTTGATTAGATTTTCCCATCTCATCATATTCATAAGCAAAATCCATTACTTTATTATCATTGATATATTTCTCAAATTTAATTAATTTTCCATCGTTATAAAAACCCAATATAATAAGATATAGTCTCTTTGCTTTTTCGGATATTGTCTACCTTATCTAAATTGATTTCATCATACAATTTTGCAGGATGGTTATACTTAGGAAAAAGTCATTCCTAAATAGTATCTAACAGTCAAATCATTATATTGAGTATGTAAGTTGTTGTGACATTTTTGAAAGCTCCTGTCAAAAGCAAAATAGTTCCAATCAATCCAATCAGTAACTTTTTCATTTTACTTTCTCCAATTTTTAAACCTAACTTTTTATAAAGCCCTCTTGGGATGTGCGTTCTCATAAACCCGCTCATCTTTTTCAGACGACCCCAAGCGGTGTATTTGCCGTACCACAACAGATTGCCGTGGATGTCCGTCATCTCATGCGTACTGCACACATCCTACCTCGAGTTGAAGGCTCATGCGAGCTATGTCTTGTTATTCACTCTAGTTAATTGATTATATTTACGTAATTTGGCTATATCTTCCCCTGTTTTTTTATCATTTCAATACAATTAAATTGTATCTGTAGTCTTCTTCATAATGTATATCAAGCCGTTCATAATCTGTTCTGTAATACATAACATCAATTGTTTCAATTACCTTATCGCTATAATTTCGTAATAAAAATTAGTTCATTTTTATTTACTAAACTCGTATAGATATGATAACCCTATCATAGAATTTTGTGTAAAGATAACTACGTTATCTGGAAAACTCCTCTGTATCGGGGATGATTTTATTTAATGTATTCAGAGTTTTTCAATTTCATCAGAAGAAATATCTTTGCTTTATATTATTATACAAAAATATTCTATCTAGCCACTCAGTACATAAGGAAAAATATGCTTCTTCAGTTATTCTTTTAATATGATTTTTCTACAAAAACTTATCAAAATCTTCTATGAAAATGTAAAATTCTATCGATGCAACATGCTCCCAAAAAGTAATCTTTGTATTTGTTAAATTTTTCCAATTCCCTTTTTACTTTTTCTTCATATTTTTCCATATTAGCACCTTCCTATGTTACGTCTTTTTCTACTTTCTTACTAGAACGAGAGTTTTTACTTTTAACACCTTTTTCATTCATCAAATCTTTACAATCAAGCCATACAGGACCTGAGGTCTCAATTTCTGTAATTCCTTTTTTCTGACTTGATTAAAGATTCTTCTGCGTGAGCATCTTTCATATTTATAACAGTAATACCTTTAGACTCGGCCCAAGTTCTCTGAACCTTGGGTACTATGTTATTTTACAAAAGATATAGTCTATAGTGTTTTAAATCTTTATTAAATCAACGTTTCTAAAGGGGATATAGCTGTAAAATATTATATATTTACCGTATTGTTAAACCAAGACGGTAGCAAAAAAGTACCAAAAATTAAGGTTTCGGAGCTTATAAACTTAAGAAAGTTGTCTCAAGTATTTTGGCCTTTTTATTGTCTTTTTGTAACAAAGTGACGTAGTCACTTTTTAGTGTGGAATAGGTGAGATAAAAACAGTGTTTCGGTTTTGGTCAATGAGTAAAGCAAAAACATATTGGTCTATAATTTTTCCTCGTGAGGGATACTTGCTGTTAATCTTTACTCCGATTTTCTCATCAGCGTCAAAGCCTGCTTCAGGAAAAATCTCTAAACTTTTTAAGCTGTCTAAGATTTTAGCTATCAGTATTTTTGGCGGATTGAGGATAGAAGCACCGTAGCTATATAGTCGTGTATATTGTCGATAGCTTCCTCGACCTCTTTTGAAAGCAATCACTTTATAAGCCATAACGTACCCTCATATCGTCTGGGAGTTCCTTCGCCTGCCTCAGTATTCTCTCAAGGCACGCTCAGATTGGGCTTGTAATTCTTCAGTAACTGTTCTCTATGTAGATCTTCGGCCGTCTTAATAGGCAAATCTTGCTCCAGGACTATTTGCTCCACAAATAAAGAAATAGCATCTGTCATTGTCATGCCCTTTTCTCGATAATTTTTCAGAGCTTGTTCCATAGTGGCTTCATTCAGTTTTAAAAATTGTATTGTTTCGATAAAGTTATAGCCATGATATATCTCCGATCTATACGTTATAGATTGATTATATACTAGATATAGATTCTAATCAAGAAAGTTCTGTTTGATGACAGAACTCAAAGTTGTTTTAATAAGTCGTAGTGCTTTAGTTGACTGAAGCACTGAGCGGTCGAAAGCGTAATACAGAAAATGCAAGTATCCAACCAAAAAAGTGTTTTTCTCATAGCGTTACCTCATCACTAAATATATACCACAGCTTATTTTTAGCTGCGATTTCCTCGACGGTCTTCTTTTTGAAAAATTCGATTTTTCAATCGGAGCTCATTGCGATATGTTTTGATTAAATCACGATAATCCAGTTCTTTTTATCAGGATCAAGTAGAGTCATTAAAGAGGTTAATTACTCCAGTTTTAAAGGTATCAATATCCTCAATAACAAGAAGAATATAAAGCGATTTTTTGTATTAGATGGATGTTATAGTTATCCTTGAGATGAATTTTTATAGGGGCCCCTCTTGGGATGTGCGTTCTTATAAAACCACTCATCTTTTCAGACGGCCCCAGGCGGTGTATTCGCCGTACCACAAGAGGTTGCCTTCCTTATCAGTCATCTGTACGTAGGGATACCGGTTTGGTCGCAGTAGAGTAGTGGGTTTGTTGGCGAGTTTCGCGTCCGAGGATCGCGTTCTACGGTAATGTGCCGTAGCTGTCACGTTCGCTGTCCGTCGGCGTCGATGCGGTAGATAAGTTCGCGGTTTTTCGTCGAAACCGTACACTTTCCGTCCGCCCCAATGCGTCCGTTGCGGTCGAGTTGGGCGACCAGTTGGTAAATGCCACAGCCGGAATCGACTTCGGCAAGCAGCAGCCGTGCGCCGCCGTCGGGGAGGCGATTTTGAGAGGTCGTCTGAAAAGTTGGTTTTCAGACGACCTCATATCAACCAACGCATCAATTGGTAATGGTTCAAAGAACGGATGTTTCAGAGATGGCCTCTACAGGCTTTGTGTTGGGTCTTGATCCAACCTACTTGTGTAGGCTTGCTTAAAGTTGTTGCTATTTAATGCATCCGAAAATAAATCAAATATTTCTTTTTGAAAATTTTGATGTTTCAATAGAGCTCAGGCAAAAACTAATAAATAATAGTAGGCTTTTTCAAAAATTAAATTAATATCGTAAGTTCAAAGTCGGATAATCCATCAAATTTGTATAAACTAACCACCTGATTCATCGTAACTCTTTTTCCTTCAAGACCAAAACAACCTTCTCCGTTTTTATTTTAAAGTGGTAACCTTTTTAAATGTGGGAATTTAACATTTTATTATTCTTATAAAATAATAAATCATCATTAAATCTGTATATTCATACTTAAATTTTAGTTTATTTTCTACTATGTCTGTAATTTTTATAAACATTTTAATTTCTTTGTCTGTGTAAAAACGATAAAATTCACCTTCTGTCCAACTCATTTTTATTTTTCCTCCCTTTCCTTTTGATGTACACCACAAATACCATGTTGTACATCGCTTTTTAATTTTCCATTGCTATCTCTTAGATGAATATCTTCTTCAATATACAGCTCTTTTTATTCCATCTTGCCTATCAACACGTTTAATCATCATCTACCTCAAATAGAAATATGAGTATTTACTTTTTCTTGAGTTAATCCCATTTGCCCACGCGCTTTAGAAGCATCTAACTGTTCCGATTCATTGTCGTTACATAAACACCTTTGCTTTTCCCTTAATTGCGCCTTTTCCCCGTCGTCCCGGATCTTTAGCTCTGATAACACCTTCTCCAATATCCGGTGTAACCTGCTCTATTTGTATAATGATAAACTCTTGTTAATCTCCATACATCAATCCAAATCTGAGCATTCGGCGCAAACGAATAAAGATTCTCCCCGCCCAACAACCCAATCGGGTCCTGATTCACTAAACCGACCGGCCTCTGGCTCGTAATACCGCATCAGGTTGTAATGCAGTCCGGTCTCTTCATCATAATACTGGTTTTGAAGTTGGAAAGGCTGATGCGCATCCTTATAAACCCACTCATCTTTTTTCAGACGCCTCCAGGCGGTGTATTCGCCGTACCACAACAGATTGGCGTCCTTATCGGTCATCTCACGTAGGATGCCGATTTGGTCGCAGTGGAAGTAGTGGTTTGTTGGTGGTTTTCGCCTTCGGCATTGGTGTGGTTGTGTACTTGTGCCGAGGGTTCGTAGCTGTCGGGATCGGTGTAGATATAAGTATACCTGCCGTCCTAAACGAATCCAGTTTTCTCTTCGAGGCCGTCTGAAGCTTCTCCGTCTTTCAGACGACCTTTGTCTATACTTCTGTCTAAGGCATCGTAGTGTACGCCCAAAGTTTCTTTCGTACCGTCTTTCTTGAAGATTTTTGGCTTTAACCAATTTGTTGAGGCTCGTCTCAATCTACAGCTTGCTATTATTAATAATAGATTTTTAGCTATATGTATTAGATCTTTATAATTTTCCATAAAAGGTTCTTCTAATGTGGATTCTAATAAGCAATCTAAGTCATATAATATTTTTGCTCAGCTTCATCAATAATTTCATTATTTTCAACGAACTTAACAAGCCATTCACTAATACTTCATAGTTGTTTAATTTAATAATATAGTCGTTGGACTCTTTTTAATTTCCATAATATTATAATGCTCCTCGAGAAACTACATTTTTGTAAAATGACTGGTAATGAGATTGTTAAAGAACCAATATTTCAGACGACCTTAAGAGGATAGTGAGGTCGTCTGGAGAACAGAAACTGCGTGCGTACCGCGAAGACTTTACTGTCGGGATTGTAGCTTTCATACGGGCTACGGCTTGCTTTTGAAATCTATTTTTCGAACGTAAGAAATTTATCATATGAATTCAATTGTTCAGCAGAATAATTTTCCATAATTTCAACATTATCACTATCTGCAATAGGAAACAATATGACATTTTTGTTTTTCCTTATCTACACTTTGCTATCGCTTTTTTTAAATCCTTCTATAATTGAATCATATACTTCGCTTGATATTGCTCAAAAATTATCTTCTGATATTAATGTATTTGCATCATTAAGAATATTTTGAATCTCATTATTGAATACACTATCTATTTTCTCAGGAACTCTCCAAGTCCTATTGCAAAATTGAGGGTAATACCATTTAATAAAAGGCTGATCTTCTTTTGGGTAGTTTACTTTTTCTGTTTCGTAGATGAGAAATAGTGTTAGCAGCCCAAGCAGATATGAACAATAGTCATCAATATATAATGTATAGGCAAAAACTTTCATTAGAATTATATCTTTCTAATACAAATTTAAATGTCTCTGAACTCCTTTAGATACATTCTGGATTAAAATCTTGAATTATATAATTACTTAAAATACTCATTTTTATTTTTCCTTTTATAAATTTTTGTTATCAATCAGTTTCTATGCACATTTACTACGTGATCCGTATTTTCCAAAAACCCTAACCACCAATTCTAGTTAATTGTTTGCTCATATATCTATCTGCTTGAGCTTTGTATACATAATTTCCTATCTTTTTCTTACAAAATAAAAACTATTTTTAATCCAAAAGGGTGTTAGTTAATCCCAAATTCCTCGAATATCGAATCCTTCAAAGGAGCATAAAACTCTCACTGGATTTGTATAGCTAATCCCAGCAGCATCCCAATTAACATTTGAATTATGGATAGATATTTAATATTTTTCTTTCTATTCCAAATGAATAATAACTAGAAAGAAAGAGATAATCGGAAACACAATCAATTTAACTATCGTGTTATCCCCATAATGTCATCCATAACCAAATGAAAAACCAAGAAATTAAAATACTTATCCAATACTTTTTGAATAAATTCTTTGACTTTCAATTAACATGGAGTCCTCCTTTGGTTATGATGTTTACAGTATATTCTTGAGATATATTTATTCATATAAAGTTAAATTCTTTTCTGTGCTTTTATATATATCTGTATGAAATAAATTCTATTATCATTTATCTCTTTCAGATAAACCAAGTCTTCGATACCTCCAATATACTCAATTGATAAATCATCTAAATTTAATATTGCAAGCCTAAATCCAACAACCCAAAATCGTCTAATGAAAACAGGAATATATTTTTCTATTGAAATACAACAAAGGCCCTCCAAAAACCCTGTTCTTGAATAATACTTGACCGTTAATGGATAGACTTCCAACTAAGGGAGAACCTTGATTTACTTCCATCAAATCAAAGGTAACTGACTTCCCATTCGTCATTTTTCTTGAAATTCTAAAGGGGTTTCATTCAAAATTTTTTAACTTTAGACATTTTTATATTTTTCTTGTCAAAGAGTGAAATCTTCTTCTAATTCTGACAAGGAGTTTACCAACTTCATTATTATTAAATGGCCAAGAATCAATTACTATCCGAGACAATAAAAATTCTTTTTCCTTTTGTTTGTTGAAAAATACTTTCTGAATTTAGATAATTAATCATGTCATATAGTTCATTTTTATAGAAATCAACTGCTGTTTATTTGTATAACTATATTCATCACAATTATTAATCATTTTATCAATTTCGACTAAAAACAATATTAATCTATAAATTGCTCCTGATTCATTGTCTTATTAACCTTTCCAAGTCATTCATATATTTTTGTGTTTGTCCACCAGGAAACCCCAAACCTTGAGGTGCAGCTTTACCTTCAATAATAGTTGTTCCTATTAGCCGATCGCGGCAGAAGCCGTGTAAATCGGGTTATTAACGAATATGATTACTTACGCCGTCTAACAAGTTTTTCAGACGGCCTGGTAAGCTCATTGAAAGAAGAAACTGGGGGCATACCTTGGGGCACGTACCCCTACATGGGCTACAGTTTGCTACACTTGCTCTTCTAAAAGTTGACACTACGATTATTTTAGTAAAACCAATTTCTTTTTTATTAACCTATCGACTAAATTATTTAAATTAATTCCTTTTTGGTACTTCAATTTTAACATCATCACAAAAATTTGAATACACTCCAAGAGGTATTCTGACTATTTATATTAAGGGATATATGGCATTATTTGTATACTCTCCTTTGCAAAGGTACCAAAAGAAATTTTTACTCTTCTTTAATATAATCGGATTTAATAAATCTCCATTTCTATTAAAATATTTCATAAGCATTTTGTTTGACATCGTCTGGTTCTTAAATATAATTCAGCATCTTTGATATCGGCAAAATAGACTAACGTCTCCACTATCAATTACAATAATTGGTAAAACTATTTCTATTATCGTCATAATATATCCCATGAGAATCTATTAATCTATCCACCCAAAAACTTGTCATAGCTATCTCTTCAAGATTAATACCATCATCAATATCTACTAATTCCAATAGTGTAGATTAAAAGCGTAAGGGTCTTTGAGTACGCTTGCTTTCAAAAATCATCTGGAACAGGTGAAGCTTGAAATGATTTTATAAAGTTCTGATTTTCATCTTGATTCTTTCATAATCACTATAGATACTGTTGAAGGACCGCAGTCATATATAGCTATCTTCACTTCACTCAATTGGTTTTAAAAATTCAACTATTCCTATGCGATCAGGAATAAATCAATAAAAATCCTAATATTCCTTTTTAAATTACCATTCTCTACTAAATTAACTTTTAGTATTTTCTTTAGCTTTACTATTCAAATCTTGACCACTTGATACCAAGAAAACAACGATAACAAGAAGAATTATTTACTATGTTCAGAAGAGTTTTCAAATTTTTGTGTCTCTTTTCACTGCTCTCTCTTTTAATCTTTGTATACATAGTTCACCTTATTTTATATATTTACCTTTTTAATATTAAATGTCCAGGGTCTCGTGTCCTCCACCATAATCGACCTGGAGGAAGTCTTTTATTGCGAATATACTGATTAAATTGACGCAATTTGGGATTTTCATTTGGTTGACATATCTACCATTTCTAGCCGGAGCTCTCACGAAATAGAGTTATTAGTTCTGAACCTCTGATCATCTATAAGATGGTTTTCTCCATACCATTTTTCTAAAAGGGCCAAAAAGCATTTTCCGGCATTTACCTATGGCACAATTGCCTACCTTTCCTAATACAGGCCTGCTATCGCACCAATACCGGCACAGAGTGAACACTTTCATAATCAATGTCGTTCTAATCTTTACCATTAATCACATTAGAAGCGACCTGCATACTCACATCAGGTTGCGCGCACCGTGAGTGCGCCCACTCTTACTGCAATCAAATCGTACAAAAGCTATATTTCCACTGGGTCTATCCAGTCTTGAGCATTCGGTGCAAACCGATAAACGCTAAAGCCTCCTTCCAACCCAATCGGATCCTGATTAACAAACCTGCCCGCATCGAGGTTCATAATACCTGAAGAAGTTGTGGTGCAGCGACCTTATTACGATTTTGTTGGCTCGCCATTAATACGATTTTAATCAATTGCTTATAATTTCTCAATAAATTCATTATCTCTTTAGACATTTTTATCATGATATTCTTCCGTTGCATAATGCTTTGCATCATATCCGAACTCATATATATTTGTTTTAGCACCATTCTCTAAAAAAGAATTTTTAATAATATCAATATTTCCGTGAAGGCAAGCATTTTGAATAGGATGAAATTTAATTCGCTTGTTGATTGACATTAGCACCATTTTCTATTAGTAAGATAACATCTTTTTAGCGAGAATTAACGGCTAAATTTAATAATGTTTTACTCCCATAGAACCCTAAAGTCATGTACTGAAGTGATTGGATTACTACCACTAGGGTAGTCTTGGTATTTCAGTTTTGTTAAAAGATTATTCATATTTACTCTCCAAACAATTTTATCTAGAACATTCAGCTTTTGCTTTTTCTTTTTAAAAACATTTAACTTGTTTTTCCAATCATTTATTTACTTTTTATTTGCTTTGTTAAATATTTGTCGTAAAACAAGAATAAATTTTAAAAGGGATTTAATCCTAAATAATCTAGCCAACTCGTGATATTAAATGCATAAGTATAAAAACTTGCATCCTCCAAATATTTAATCGGCTCCTGATTCACAAACCGTTCCTCATCAGGCTCATAATACCTGAAGAAGTTGTAATGTCAGCCCCTGCTTCACGGTCGGCATACTGGTTTTTCAGGCGGAAGGATTGGTGATTGCTAGTCGAACCTTGGTTTCCTCTTTTAGACGACCTTGCAAGATTGTTAGACCTTTTAGCAATCTACGACTATTTTTCTAGAAACCTTGGCTTATGTATTCGATTAATCAAAATAATAAGTGAGATTTAGAATTGTTGTTAACTTTTCGAGATATTCAATACTTCTGAATAAATAATGTTCACCTATTTGCTGTATCAAATTTTGATGAGCCACCAAATAATATTTTTCTAAATACTTTTTAGAATTATAAGCTCATCTTTTAAGAGATTTTAAAGCATGAGTGATGTTTTCTGCGGTAGGTATATTTATAATAAACTTTCTTCTATATTTACCGGAATATCATCATTTCCAATCGCCATTACTGATGCTATCAATAATTTTAGGCATTAAATAGTTTATTCCTTCTGGTGAAAGATAGATAATGTACTAAATTATGTTCATCAATAATAATTTCTCTATTAGGGGTATATTCGTAATACTTAAATTCATCTTTAAATTCATCTATTTTATAAATGTTTTTCTCGATAAGGTTTTTGAACAATCCTTTCTTTAGGATAATCTCTATAGGGAATTTTAAGTGAAGGGACATATTTGTCTCCATTATGTTAGATAACTTTTTACATATAGTGGTTTTTCCATGCGGTGTATTCGCCGAACCACAAAGAGTATGCCGTCTTTATCGGTTAAAATCTTGAGATGCCGATTTTGTCGCAGTGGAAGTAGTGGGTTTGTTTGCGCTTTCGCCGTCTGCGGTTGTCCAATTGCGTACCTGTGCTAAGGGTTCGTAAGAACTGAGGTTTTGCTCGAGTTACGGCTTTGCTATTTTATCTTGGGTAGCTCAAAAATTTTTATCGAAATCATTTATTTCATCTTCATCTAAAGCTATCAAGATATTCTTTCTCGTAAAAATAAAATCTAATAAATATTTTCTGTAATAATCATCTAAATCATTTTAAATTTCTCAACTTGCATAAAAATTTATTGGTTCTATTAATTTTGTTATTAGTATATTTTAACTCAAAAATCACATTTTTGCTTAAAATATTTAGATTTTGAAAAATCAAATCAGAAATATCCTGTTTTTTGGTGGGTCATTAAAGTTGAGTATAGATATTGCTCTCAGAAAATCAGAGATGCTTTGAACTACTATAAATTTATTATTGGATAATATACATTTAATAAATTTAAATTCATTCTCAGTAATTTCTATTTTATTTGGGAATATTTTTGATAATAAAATACATAATGCTCCACGTATATTTTTAGATGTTGCAGATCTAGTAGTATAATTATTTGACTGAAATCTTCTTGTTCTAAAGAAGTTTCAATCATATTTTGTATATAAAAATCGCTATTGCTCATAATTATCATGCTCTATATCAATATTAAACTTCACATTGTTCCTACAAGACTTCCTCCACCACAAAAAGCACCACATACTCCCCGCCGTTGAATATGTACAAACACTCAACTAGAACAACAGTTCCAACTAGGGCGACTGCTCATCAGCCACATTGCCGAAGTTCGGCGAGAATACCCATCCGTTGGCGTCTTCCACCTCGACCAGTGGAAAGGGGATGGGTGGAACGGAAGATCGAGCAGGTGGAATCAGCCATGGAGTACTCCTGTTGGGGATGAGGGTTATCTCAAAAATATGTTTCAAATAACCCTTTTTATATTTTACAGGTAGTATTGGAGTTTGATTCCGTCTAGCTAGTTAGTTGTGCATATGATTTCCTTGCAGAGCCAAAGGTAACTTTACTAATATTTTTATGCCAATAATAATTCTGTCTAATTTCCCCAGAATATTTTTGATCCTCATAGTTTCTGAAATAAAATAATATTTAATTCATTGTCATTGTAAATAATGGTTTTCCATACTTGATATTCCCATTGCACCATTGCTAAACAAACCTGTCAAATGAGCCTGTGTCATTTTCTTGAGCTCCAGTAATAGTAATTTTAAATTCAAATGTCATTAATATCAATTTTCATTATTGGTTAACGAACAACCAGATGATATTATACTCATAAGAAAATGGGATAATTACTTTAATTTTTCATAATGAACTTCCTGATGAATTTTAATGATGAAGAACACAGAAGATCTACCACTTGAACCAAAGGAGCGCTACTATTTTTCCAGGTAAAGCAGTTGTTGCATTTGTTACTCCCCATTTGAGGCTTTTACATGATAGATTCTTTATAGGTGGTAGTACTTGCTAATTTTTAGTTCGATTCCCTGATATTTTTGTTATATCAGAAATAGTGATATCTTCATTATTAAACATATCATCCCAAATTTGTTTATAAAGTTCTTTTGCGGTCATTTTGTTGAGGTATTTCAAAGGCTGCGTCGGTACTAGGAAATTGATCATGTAGTCGTTCTTCTGTCCAGAAATTTAATCCAAATCTCAAACTTTCTTTTAATTCTGAATTGGATTGATATTGTAAAATTTTTGATACTCGGGTACAGATATTCTTTGACTAATCTCTTTACGCTATCTCGATTAACCAAATTCAGACCTGATAAGTCTTCAAGTTTGCTATCTATACCTTCGTGTAATAGTCAAGAAAAAGTCTGATATATTCAGGACTGACTTTATACTTTTTATTCATTTAAATTTCCCCGAATTGAAACTAATTGACCAACTTATTGAATATGGCTTGTACTTGAGATGTCTTTGATTAATGGTCCTCTTTATTGGAATTCAATCTAAACTATAGTAGACTGAACTCAGTTCAACTACGTTTACTTATTGCTATTCATATATTCGTGAGGCATTCAAAATGTCTGCTAACATACTCAATTTAAAGTTTTTGTCGTTATATTCTCTCATACCTATATTTTTATAGTATCCATCCATATCTTCAATCCAATTTTTCATGGCTTCTGTAAAAAGCTATCTAGTGTATTATTTTCAAAATCTTCTGTATGAATTTCAGTAATGAATTCTTTTTAAAAACCAGAAAGTCATCTCTATTTTTAATTTCCATAATATAGTCCTCCTCGAACAATGTCTTTCAGACGGCCTCAAAAGAGATATTGAGGACGTCTGAAAATATAAAATTACTTTTCGCAGCACCAATTTTTCAACCCATTCTCCAAAAATAGTAACTTTCTCCCGAGGAGTTCCCTATCCAGCATTCTCACCAGTTATTTACTGGTTTAACAGATAATTGGAATCCTTCATCAGTTACATTAGACTTTCTAATAACGATATTTTCTTTAATAGAACCGTCCTCATTAAAAGTGATCAATATCTATGAGTAAACTCATTTTAAGAAAATTCATTAATGAAATAGTTGATTTTATAATACCTTCTTTATAATCAATATCGTTACTTCTGTTCAATAATAGTTGGTGATCAAATAAAACTATATCATTTACTTCCATAAGATTCCTTTCTATTTCAATCGTATAATTTCAAATAATTCATCTGAAGGTGACGGAAGTGAGGCTGTGCGTCGCCTTCTGGGTTAAACGAGTTTGACAGAGGTCGTCTGAAAAACAAGAAACCGCATAGCGTACTGACACACACCCCTACGTCAGGGACTAAAGGTTTTGTGTGGGCTGCAGCTTACTGTGATTACCAACTAGTAATAGGTCTATGCAAATTTAAAATTTTAATAATGATTGTTCACGAAATTCGGACAGATCCTTGTCCACAACTAGACCTAATTCTTTGAAAAGGTGTTAGATTTCGTTCTCTCAATAACATCTATATTGACTTAATAGCTCTGCAAGCCCTTTTTGATGATATATCCATTTTCATTATAGTATATTGCAAACTCTACTTTTTATCATTGAAAATTGTAACCTCAGTTAACTTTTCATTATCAAACCTTAGTACAAAAATTATTTATCTCTATAATATACCTTCAGGATAACATTGTTTGATATGTCATATTTTTCTTATAACATCTGATAGAGAATCAATTTAATTCAAAATCGCCTATGCTCTTATAAGGAATAAATATTAATTTATCATGATTTAAAAGTTGGGTTTTTAAGTTTACTTTTTGAAAGTCTGAGTACTTTTTGACCTTTTATTATCATATAAATCTCTTATAGTCTCATCGTAAATTAATATCTGCAGAAACAAATTATCCATATAGTCAACATATAAAACTAAATTATATTTTTGGAAAAATATAAAAATAATTTTTCTTCATCCGAAACTTCTATTGAGGATCTCCTCTTCTAAAAATTTTTCAAGATTTGAAAAGGTTAATAACTTTTCCATTTAAGAAAAATTCATCACAATTCCTCAAGGAGGATACAGTAATCAATTCTGAATCAGATTGTGTCTTGTGTTTTTCTATCAAACTCCAATGAATAATTAGGGATTATTTAAAAATAACATCATCAAAGTCAGCCTTTTTGACCCAATACAGTTCCATCCAATGAATTATTTAATATTTTTTCAACATAATATATATCCTTTCCTGTATTCGTCTAGTCAATTAGCTTCTCAGCCATCAGGAAAACCGACCTCTAGATAGAATGCCATTGCTAATGGTAATGAGATTGTATAAGAACAAATGTTTTCAGACGACCTCAAAAGAAGATTTAGATGTCGCTTAAAAAGTAGAAGCCGCGTGCGTGACTGCACACACCTACGTCAGGGTTGGAGGTTTCATGGGGCTACGGCTTGCTTTCTCTGGGACATAGATTGCTATATAATTTTTCAAGCAATTCTAAAATTATCTGCAATCCTCCGATCTCTTCATCAATAGAGTCGATATTATGATTACGAATTTTTCCATCTGAAGACAAAAATGATACTATCACCAGAAGGAGTTTTTGCAATGGGCAATCCATATTGTTGAAAATCGAGATATATATCAATGATAGAGTTAAGTTTATAATCAGACTTAAAAAGACAAAATGATCAATAACTATCTTGTGCCTTTATTCTTAACCTTTGATGGAACCCTCCATTGATTTCCTAGTAAAAATCAACATAATCTGTATCAACCTTAAAACCTAATTTATCTTGAAATTCAATAATATCTTTGATATTTGGGTTGATTGAATTATATGCTTTTACTTAGACTTTGTAAAGTCCTCTTATCTGGCAAAATTCCATAATTTTTCATCTGTTGTATGTCTTCTGGGCTTAAACCGAATTTTTAAATTTAATATTCACTTTCAAATCACTCCTATTATTAATTTTACTAAGTTGTTAACACTTTTCCTTTTTCCCTTCCGTGTTTGATGTTGAGCCACTACCTGTATGTTTCACAGACTTATGTATATCTTTAGGAGTAGCCTTATCATCCCTCCTGTATCATGATGCTATAGAACCCTAGAGGAGCTTCTGTTTCAAAGGATTATCCAAAAGCCAATATATTTGCTGTCAAAATCTTTATAATCACTAACAGGTTTTACCAATATTAACGTTTTTCACAGAGTAACTTTGACTAAAATCGGGTAATCCAAACATATTAAACGGCACACCATGAGGATATTTTCCTTTCAGTTCTCCACTTATATGATACGTAGTATCAGCATAACTAAATTAATAGGATTTCGCCCCATTAATTTTAATGGCGGGCTTTGCAAATCGTAAGCCTAACCAGTCTACGGGAAAGCCTGCGCATTAGGCGCAAAGAGATAAAAGATTTCTCCCCACCAACAATCCAATCGGGTCGGTTACAAACCGACCCGCATCAGGCTCGGTATTAGCGCATCGGGTTGTAACGCAACCTCGTCTCAGTCGACAGACCGGTTTTTGTGAAACGAAACTGAGTTTGATGCTATCCGTTACCTGGTTTCCTCTTTTAGACAAACCCCGGTCTGTGCATGCCCACAACATATTGCCGTGGATGTGGTCATCTCTTGGGATGCCGATTTGGTAGTAGTGGAAGTAGTGGTTTGTTGTTAGCAAGGCAGAAACTGCATAGGAACGTACTGCCTCACCACGAGAATTAAAAATTTTATATATGTTACGCCTGTGGTTGGTAGTAAACTACGCTTGCAGACTACATTTACAATAAATCAATGATGTCCCAAAGCTAAAATATCTGTGAGCTTTTTCCTGTCTTTTATGTCTTTAGATTTAATTTACATTTTTGAATTTATATTATCTATAAAGAAAATTGATAAGTTTTATTCTCTGTTTTTATTAAAAATATACCCATAATATTTATTTTCATAGGTAGAATTTTCAACAAATTCTAGAAAGTAAATAAATAGAATGTGAGGAAAATGTTCTATTACGGCTTTTACCAAGTTTCTTCAGAATGTACATATTCATTAGTATCTAAAATATCTTCTAATAAGATTTCATTTGATAAATTTTAGTGGTTCCATAAAATCCTTATAAATGCGGTAGTACGTCGTAGTATACCCATACGTTTAGCACCTTTTTGAGAACTGCCACATAGGGTGTCTTGCAGCTGCTGCGTTGTGCTGGTTTGGTGTGTAACCAACAAGAGAGATTTTGGTGAGTTCAGCCTGAAAGTATGTTTTCAGACGAACTCTACATCAATCAATAATGAAATTGCTAAAAGAATCGATAGCTCAGAGGCCTTCAGAGAAGATTTAGACATGCGTAAAAGTAGAAGCTGGCGTATGTTACGCAATATACGTCCCATACCATAATTAAAAGTTTCCTATGCGGGCTACGTTTTCTTTTCATTCGAGAGAGAAAATTTAAACTATTTTTGATAAACCGATTTATAAAACATAGTGCCAAATGTTCATCTTGGTAACAATATTCTTCAGTTCTCAATCCTCTTTCAGAATAGAATATAATGCCATTTTATTTTCTTCAACAATACGTACTGATTCATCATTTACTTCATTGATTGAGTAACTAATCTTCTGTTGCTCCTTTGCTACTAAGAGGCGAATTCAATTCATTAATTTTTAACATTTTCCTATTTCACCTTTTTCCATATGCCCAGATTCTATGATGATTTAACAGATTTTTGGTCATTCATGTACTGTGTCCCTTAATCCAATTTCTCCGAACAACGACATAATTTTTACTTGCAGCTTCATTATCAATTGGTTTCAGCACTAGCATATATGGTACAAGGCTTTCCATTAGAGACGAGTGCAAGGCCTGCATAGGGGGTATGGTGTTCCTACTGGAGATACGTGTCTCCGCCTCGAAAGCCCAATCGGATCCTGATTCTGACCGCCCGCCTCAGGCTCGTAATACCTGGAAGAAGTTGTAATGGAAGCATCGTCTCACAGTCGACGCTGTGTTTTGCAGGCGGAAGTGGGTTGGTATATGCGCTATCCGTTACTCGGGTTTGCTCTCTTTCAAATGGACCCCAGCCGCGTGGTTGCCGAACCACAAGAGGTTGCCGTCGCTCATCGGTCATCTCTTGGGATGCCGATTTGGTCGGTATGGAAATAGCTGAGGTAGTGTTTACCGTCTTTGGCGTTGCTCAAAGATTTGCGCCAGCGGTTCGTAGCTGTCGGGTCGGTATGGGTAGTTATCTGCCGTCCGGTTGGATTTCTTTTCAGTAAATTGCTTCCGTCCCAAACAGCGGTTTTCCTCATCGAGGCTGTCTGAAAAAGCAGAACCCGTGTGCATGCGTACCGAGTTCATGCCTCCCACGTCGGGACTGGAGATCTCATATGCAAGGCGAGAGGCTTTCTACTACTTGCTTTGCATAAAAGTACGAGGACGATCATAGGTATATCTGAGATTACAGTAAATCTATTATAGGTAATTCAAGAGTATCTTTCGTTGTTAACTCTCTAATTTTCTTCAATAAAAGGCAACTTCCTATTTTTCACTAATTTGTCATCATGGAACGCATATTCGCAGATTTTTCCATTTGTTTTATTATAGACATATCCGCAATAATCATCCTGATTATCCCCATCTTCCAACAAATTCATAAAGAATACTTCATCGTCTTGCTTAGTCTCTCCATTACTGCACTGCATAAATTATGGCACCTCGTTTACTACAAAATTTGTACACATTCTAAAACACTCTTCAGCAAAATTTTTGAAGTTAATGCTCAGACTCCATCAACTCAACTCCCATCTTTCTAAATAGTCTACCCAGACTTGCATCCATTGTATCTATATCTCAATATCACCTGTAAGGTAATTACTATTTCTTAAATCATCTAAAATAACAATTGAATTTCATATTCACGTTTAAATTTTCGTCCTCTATTTTGCCATTTCGGAGTGTGGAAATTCACTAAAGCATCTTTTCCAGTTAATTACGTTTTCAGCACATGCAGCAAAAGTAATAACTATCAGATGATTTTTGTTGTACACTAGTAACATAATATCCGAATCGAAGCTTAACAATTCTATAGTTCCTTGTGTTTCTACTGCTCATTTAATGAATCATCATCATCCCAATTTATATCTTCTATATAGCTTTTGAAGATTCCAATATTTGTTTGGGAGAAATCGCTTGCAACCAGCTTTTAATGATAGCATCACAGAGTTGGTAGTTCGCATTTGTAGCGTTTTAGTTGTTTAGTCATATTTTCATTTATCTCAATGATCAGTGCATTACAGCACCAAGCTGCAAATTTACATTTCTTTTGCAGATCCATTTGATCTCAAAATAGATTGTACTCTTCAATATGCAATTCCATATTCGCTAGTTGTACCCTGACTAATCCTATACTCGCCATTAGCATCGTCAACACTTGGTCATCGAAGCACTGGTTCTGCGAGTCCGGAACGGCTGGATGTGCATTCCAATAGGCCCGCCCATCCTTTTTCAGACGACAGTCGGTATAGTTACCGAACCAAACTGGGTTGCCGTTGCTTATCGGTCATCTCACGCGTGATGCCGATTTGGTCGCAGTGGAAGAAGTGGAAGAAAGTGGGTTTGTTGGCGGCTTTCGCCGTCTACGTTCGTCCAGTTACGTACCTGCGTCGAGGAGTCGTGGCTGTCGTACTGTAAGTATCGGTAACGGTTTCCGGGCATCCGTGGGCGTAGTAGCCGTAGCGTATGGTGTAACCGGCGGGGTCAGTGATACTGATGGCGATTTGACAGAGGTCGTCTGAAAAGCAGAAACCACGTGGCGTGTCCACATACACCTCACGTTGGGATTGAAGATTTTGTGCAGGCTACAGCTTGCCACGACTTGCCACATTTATATAGAGATCGGATGAGCTTTCGTATATCTATCTGATTTTTATCCATGCATGTACAAAGTAGTGATCATGCTTCAATCGCGATATATTCAATCATCCTACATTGCGGAATATTATCGGACGATAGGCCAATCAGGCTCTTCTGTAAACTCATTTGGGATATTTATCCATACAAATGAAATGTTCCTAATAATCTTTTAAAAGTGAGTCGCAGATCTTAGGTTTGTACTTATCATACAAGAAATTTAAATAACCCATATCAGCAGGCATCCAGTTGAATAGCCTCCAAAATTAAATCGAATCTGTCGTTGAATTCGAAGAGTACGGGACCAATAGCTTGTAATCTAAAATTTCCCTGGATATCCATCAAATTCAACTGCGTCAAGAGATGTCAAATCCTGACTCACTCAACATTCAGCAAGTGGAATCACTATTCATATAAGGTTGGCTTTATGTACTTTCCAACAGGGAGAATTAATTCTTGATTGGAGAAGACAACGCCATTTCTCAATTCTTTCCAGTTGATTAATTTTTCTTCCACAAAATTCTCTAAAATTTCCTATTGCTTTCATAGCTAATCTCCTAGATTCCTATAAGGGTCAAGCGCTGCATGTTGTTCTCTAGTTACTTCTCTCAAATTAAAAGGACTATGCCTATTCTTTCACCCAAGGCGTCGTAGGTGTAGGATCATGAGTTTCTTTTGTGCCGTCTTTTTGAAGATTTTGGCTCTAACCAGTTGGTCCTTGCAGGTCGTAGAAAAGTTCTGCACCTCGCCGTCGGCCAGTTCGCGGTGGATGAGGTTGTCGAAGTAGTCGTATTCATCATGTATTTCTAAAGTGTTTGGAGTTATATTTTCTTTGCGATCCGTATCTTTTGTTAGTAGTAATTTGGTTTAAAATGGTTTAATTCTCTTAATTTGTTTGTATTTTATATATGGAGATATATATTTTCAATATTTAATGTCGTTGATGAAGTATTACAGTATATAAATCCTTATTGCATATGTGCAATATAAGTAATAATCATAGCTAAAATGGAACTCACAATTTCTGGAACCTAATTTACGCAAATCTCTCTCAAGATAGTTTAATAACTGTAATCAAAACTCCTCTTCGACTGAAGTTATTTTCTGATTGTTACTATATTGCTTTTTAAGTTATTGAAATTATCTGGATGCCCTGTTTACTTTTAGAGATTTGATCTCATGTAGTTTACAAATTTTTATATATAAGACAGATATATTCAGATTCAATTTTTGTACCTTTCATTAAGAGAGACTATCCCTTTCTCCTACATCAAGAAAAACTCGTCCATTCTTCAGGCGAGGTACATAATATCTTTTTATCTTCGTTTGAGTATTTATGGTATTTGTGATCTCTATAAGAGAACTTCATTTTAATCTCCAATTCGTTTAATGCTAGCATCATACGTGTACCTATGAGCGTATTTACTTACTATCCAATGCCTTAGCTGAATCAGCACCATCTCCCAAGCACCTCCATTATGACTATCTGCTACTGTGCAGTGATAAATATAGGACATCCCGATTGGAGCAGTTTTGTTTTCTTAGAACGGGTCGTCCATGCGATATCACATTGCTTTTCGTGTATCCCAATGCTTTTTGTGGCCTTATTTTCCTCTCGTTGAAGAGGTTGTAAGTCCGAAAGGATCAATCCATTCTGAGGCATTCGGTGAAAACTGATACAGATTACAGTCCCCAACAACCCAATCGGGTCCCGATTCACAAACCGACCCGCATCAGGCTGTAGTGCAACTCCTAGCTTCATGGTCGTCAAAACTGGTCTCTGCAGACTGAACGGCTGCGTGAGTAGTTCCGGACATGTTGGTTTCACTCTTCAGTCACTTCCCAGCCGTACAATCTCCGAACCAACCAGGTTACCTTCGCCATCGGTCATCTCTCTCGGAGATGCCGAGATCGCAGTGGAAGCAGTGGAAGAAGTGGGTTTGTTGTCTGCTTTCTGCCGTCTGCGTTGATGTGGTTTTGATAGGCGAAACCGCGTACGTACCACACATAACACCTTACGTCGGGACTGAAGGTTTGCGTTAATTATTAAGTGCTTCGAATAAAGAAAATACCTGCTTGACTTCCAGATAGAAGTCTTAGCATTTGGTCATAATAAAAAGTAACCAACACTATCTCTGTATATATATGCAACTTTTTATCTATATCGTCTTCTAATACCGTGCTGTAGCAAACATTATACTTAGGATGAGGATATATTATATCTTCGTTCAAAAGTAGGATTGTCACAGTACTTGGATACGTCCAATCCCATCATTATCTTCAAAGAATAAATGTTCATTTTACCATGTCTCGCATCGCTTCTTTATCAACTTCATCAAGTCTTTTCATTTTCTTTTCCAAAGAAATGCCTCAAATCTTGCTTGCGGTATCTTGTTCCTTCATAAAGA